>VOFB01001446.1_pt1 | contig 46824 bp, 85 predicted proteins | sample 5384141 | NCBI WGS metagenome assembly VOFB01 (sample SAMN12384721, study PRJNA508395) | human gut metagenome | isolation source: healthy gut A | host: Homo sapiens | reverse complement strand
CAACACGGTTCTCAACGATATCAATGATACCGATACCATGCTTGGCACCAAGTCTGTTAAGCTCTCTGATAATATCAGAAACCTTCATAGCCTTGCCATTAACTGACTTTGGAACACCTTTTTCAAATGTCATAGTAACATATTCTGGTTCATCCGGAGCTTCCTCAGGAGTGCATCCAAGAACTAATAAATGCTTGTAGTTAGGCTCGTTAGCTGGATCTTCAAGCTCAAGACCTTCATGGCTGATATGCCAGATGTTACGGTCACGGCTGTAGCTGCAGTCTGTGCTGAATGGAAGATGAATACCATGCTGTCTGCAGTATTCAATCTCATCTTCACGAGACTGAAGCTTCCAGTTAGAATCTCTCCAAGGAGCGATAATCTTGATATCTGGAGCTAAAGCCTTGATTGTAAGTTCGAATCTGATCTGGTCATTACCCTTACCAGTAGCACCGTGGCAGATAGCAACAGCACCTTCCTTACGGGCAATCTCAACAAGTCTCTTAGCGATAAGAGGTCTTGCCATTGAAGTACCAAGTAAATATTTATTTTCATAAACAGCGTGTGCCTGAACACATGGAACAATGTAGTTGTCGCAGAACTCATCAGTGATATCTTCGATATATAACTTAGCAGCTCCACATGAGAGAGCTCTCTGCTCAAGACCGTCTAACTCTCTTCCTGACCACAGTCGATACAGCAGCAGATAACTTCATAATCATAATTTTCTTTTAACCACGGGATGATGGTAGGGGTCTTGTCCTTTCTGATAAATATATATTCATTGATTACAAACAATATACAACAAAATCTGCAGAAACGCAAGCGAAAAAAATATACATATATTTTAAATAAAAATTCATATACATATGCAAAGTGACAGATAAAATGAAAAGATGATGCCGGATATTATTAAAATAAAAACCTATATAATAAGGAAAGGATGACAAATAAATAAAAGGCGGTGCAAAAAAAGTTTTGAAAAAGGGGTTGCATAAAAAATGAATGGAGCGTATAATTATGCAAATAAAAGAAAGCAGAACTTAAAAAGAGACTTTACTATAGCACAGCAGTGTACTAATATAGAAGAAAAAAATTTTTTTTGCAGGAAGGCGGGAGAATAAAATGATAAAGGCAGGAATCATAGGTGCGACCGGTTATGCGGGAAATGAGCTGGTGCGTCTCCTGATGGGACATAAAGAAGTGGAAATTAAATGGTACGGTTCCCGCAGCTATATAGATCAGAAATACGCAGAAGTTTACCAGAATATGTTTGAGATCGTGGATGACGTGTGCATAGACGACAATATGGAAGCACTGGCAGAGCAGGTGGATGTGATCTTTACGGCGACGCCGCAGGGATTTCTGGCAGGTGTGCTGACCGAGGAGATACTAAAGAAAACAAAGATCATCGATCTGAGTGCGGATTTCCGTATCAAGGATGTGGCGGTGTATGAGAAGTGGTATGGCATTGAGCACAAGAGCCCGCAGTTTATTGAAGAGGCAGTATACGGACTGTGCGAGATCAATCGTGATAAAGTAAAAGGAGCAAGACTTATCGCCAATCCGGGCTGCTATACGACCTGTTCCATTCTGACCGCTTATCCGCTGGTAAAAGAGGGGCTGATCGACCCGAATACGCTGATCATTGATGCAAAATCAGGTACTTCCGGTGCGGGAGGGGCGCAAAACTTCCAAATCTGTTCTGCGAAGTCAATGAAAATATGAAGGCATATGGTGTGACGAGTCACCGCCATACACCGGAGATCGAGGAACAGCTCGGATATGCAGCGGGAAAAGAAGTGATGATCAATTTCACCCCGCACCTTGTTCCAATGAACCGCGGTATCCTCGCGACAGAATATGCCACATTAAAGAGAAAATCAGATGGAAGCCTGCCTTCCTATGAAGAAGTGAAAGCGGCTTATGACAAATATTATGCAAAAGAAAACCTTTGTCCGCGTTCTGGAAAAGATGTGCTGCCGGAGACCAAATGGGTCGAGGGAAGCAATTATGTGGATATCGGTTTTAAGATCGACGGGCGGACAGGCAGAGTTGTGATGATGGGCGCACTTGACAACCTGGTAAAAGGTGCAGCAGGACAGGCGGTACAGAACATGAACCTGTTATTCGGTTTTGATGAGGCAGATTCCGATGTTCCCCGTAAGCATCATAGATGGATGCACAGAAGATTACATAGTAATTAAAGATTACATAGTAATAAAGATTACATAGTAATACACTGAATTATATTTTTTAATAAGAGGTAAAAAGTAACTACGAAACAGTTAGGAAAAGGAATCAAAGACATGGAAGAGAAAAAAGTAAACATCCGTGAGATGACAATGGAGGATTTTGAGGAGGTACATGCACTGTGGATGGGGATTCACGGGTTTGGAATCCGGGTATTGATGATTCGAAAGAAGGTGTGGAACGCTTTATCAGACGCAATCCGACCACGAGTATGGTGGCGTGTGAAAACGACAGAATTATCGGTGCAATCCTGTGCGGTCATGACGGCAGACGCGGATGTTTATATCATGTCTGCGTTCATGAGGATTACAGAAAGCAGGGCATCGGACAGAAGATGGTGGAAGCGTGCCTTGCGGCTTTAAAGCGTGAACATGTCAACAAGGTCAATCTGATTGCATTTAAGAAAAATGACATCGGAAACCAATTCTGGCAGGGCATGGGATGGACGTTCCGCGAGGATGTCAATTATTATGAATATGTCACAAACGAAGAAAACCAGACCGTATTTAATCCGTAAAACACAGGAACAGACAGTGCAGAAAAATACAATTTTTTACATGAAGGATTTGAGTTACGCACAAACTTGAGATGCAAATGAAAATTTTGTTTACATTAGAAAGCAGTGCAGGAATGGAGGTTAAAATGAAACAGATCAAAGGCGGCGTGACCGCAGCAAAAGGATTTAAGGCAGCAAGTACAGCAGCAGGAATCAAATATAAAGACAGAACAGACATGGCAATGATCTACAGTGAAGTACCATGTGCAGTGGCAGGAACATTTACCACAAACATTGTAAAAGCTGCCCCGGTCAAATGGGACCAGCATGTAGTATATGACAGTAAAAAGGCACAGGCAGTCATTGTCAATGCAGGTATTGCAAATGCATGTACCGGTGAAGAAGGATGGGTTACTGCAAAGCAACTGCAGAAAAAAAGTAAACAAACTGCTTCAGATCCCAACCGATGAGGTGCTTGTGGCATCGACCGGAGTCATCGGTATGCAGCTTCCGATCGACCGCATCTGTGCGGGAGTTGAAACGATGGTCCCACAATTAAATGGCGATATCGAGAGCGGACATAATGCAGCACTTGCGATTATGACGACCGATACACATGAAAAAGAAGTAGCTGTTGAGATTGAGCTTTCCGGCAAAACCGTCACAATCGGCGGCATGTGCAAAGGTTCCGGAATGATCCATCCAAATATGTGTACCATGTTAAGTTTTGTGACAACCGATGCTGCAATTTCACAGGAGCTGCTGTTAGAGGCATTAAAAGCGGACGTGGAAGATACCTATAACATGATCTCCGTGGACGGCGATACCTCCACAAATGATACCTGTCTCCTGTTGGCAAACGGAATGGCAGAGAACACAAAAATTACTGAGAAAAATGCGGATTATGAGACCTTTACAAAGGCGCTCCGATTTGTCAATGAGACACTCGCAAAACAGATGGCAGGAGATGGAGAGGGAGCAACTGCGTTGTTTGAGGTAAAAGTAATCGGTGCCGAGACAAAAGAGCAGGCAAAGATCTTAAGCAAATCCGTCATCACATCAAGCCTCACCAAAGCAGCCATCTACGGACACGATGCAAACTGGGGACGAATCCTGTGTGCGATGGGATACTCCGGGGCACAGTTTGATCCGGAAAAAGTAGACTTATTCTTCGAGAGTGCTGCAGGAAAAATGCAGATCATCAAAGACGGAGTCGCCGTCGACTACAGCGAAGAAGAAGCAACCAAGATCTTATCCGAACCCGCAGTCACCGCCATCGCCGACATCAAAATGGGTGCTGCACAGGCTACCGCCTGGGGCTGCGACTTAACCTACGACTATGTAAAAAATTAACGCCGATTACCGCTCATAGGCAGGCAGATATGAGGCCAACGCGAAACTCTTCAAAAAACTGGCGCTGCTGCGGCCACAGCAAACACAACCTGAATCAGAGTTTCGTACGGCAATATCAAGATTTTATAGAGGAGAACCAAACTAATGGAAGATAACAATATGAAGGAACTTTTGAGAAAGCCGAAGTGCTCATCGAAGCACTTCCATACATACAGCGTTTCAACCGCAAGATCATTGTGGTAAAGTACGGCGGAAGCGCCATGGTAGATGAAGAATTAAAAAAACACGTCATCCAGGATGTCACCCTGTTAAAACTGGTTGGATTCAAGCCGATCATCGTGCATGGCGGTGGCAAAGAAATCAGTAAATGGGTTGGCAAAGTCGGCATGGAGCCTGTATTTATCAATGGACTCCGCAAAACGGACGAGGGCAACCATGGAGATCGCCGAGATGGTGTTAAATAAGGTCAATAAATCACTGGTGACACTGGTACAGGAGCTTGGCGTCAATGCAGTCGGCATCAGCGGAAAAAGACGGTGGACTGTTAAAAGTAGAAAAGAAATACTCAAATGGTGAGGATATCGGTTTTGTCGGTGAGATCACAGAGGTAAATCCGCAGATTTTATATGATCTGCTGGAAAAAGATTTTCTCCCCGATCATCTGCCCGGTAGGAATGGATGCAGAATACAACAGCTATAATATCAATGCCGATGATGCGGCATGTGCGATCGCAAAAGCGGTAAAAGCTGAAAAAAGCTTGCATTTTAACCGATATCGAGGGCGTTTACAAAGATCCGAAAGACAAAGATACACTGATCTCCGAGCTTCGTGTATCAGAGCCGAGAGAACTGATCGGGGACGGATTTATCGGCGGCGGCATGCTTCCGAAGTTAAACAACTGTATCGATGCGATCGAGAACGGTGTTTCAAGAGTACATATCTTAGACGGACGTATCGCACACTGCCTGCTTCTTGAAATCTTTACGAACCGCGGAATTGGAACTGCCATTTTAGGAGATAAGGAGACGAAGTTTTATCATGAATAAAGAAGGATATATCAATGAGGCGGAGGAAAATATCCTCCACACATACAATCGTTTTTCACTGGTATTAGACCACGGTGAGGGTGTTTATCTGTATGATACAGACGGAAAAGAATATCTGGATTTTGCGGCAGGCATCGCAGTGCAGGCATTTGGATACGGCAACAAAGAGTATGGGGATGCCTTAAAAGCACAGATCGATAAGATTATGCATACATCAAACCTGTATTACAATGTGCCAATCATCCATGCAGCAGAGCGTGTGAAAAAAGCGAGCGGGATGGATCGTGTGTTCTTTACCAACAGTGGTACAGAGGCAATCGAAGGTGCAATCAAGGCAGCAAAAAAATACGCTTACACGAGAGACGGACATGCAGGACATGAGATCATTGCCATGAATCATTCTTTCCATGGAAGAAGTATCGGAGCACTCTCCGTAACCGGAAATAAACATTATCAGGAACCGTTTGAACCGTTAATGCCGGGTGTGAAATTTGCAGACTACAATGACCTTGACAGCGTGAAAAAACGGATCACGGACAAGACATGCGCGATCCTGTTTGAGACAGTACAGGGCGAGGGCGGTATCTATCCGGCAACAAAAGAATTTATGGAAGGTGTCCGGAAACTCTGCGATGAGCATGATATTCTGCTGATCTTAGATGAGATCCAGTGCGGTATGGGACGGACCGGTGAAATGTTTGCATGGCAGAATTATGGTGTGAAACCGGATATCATGACAAGTGCAAAAGCGCTTGGCTGCGGTGTTCCGGTCGGAGCATTCCTGATGACCGAAAAGGTGGCAGAAAAATCTTTAAAAACCGGGCGATCATGGAACGACTTACGGCGGAAACCCATTTGTCGGTGCTGCAGTTGATAAGGTGCTTGAGATGATGGAGCGCGACCACATCACAGACCATGTGAAAGAAATCACACCATATCTGGAAGAAAAATTAGATGAACTGGTAGCTTCCTACGATTTTCTGACAGCACGCAGGGGACTTGGACTGATGCAGGGTGTGGTATCCGAAAAGCCGGTCGGACAGATCGCTGCAAAGGCACTGGAGGAAGGACTGATTGTGATCACGGCAGGTTCAGACGTACTCCGTTTTGTACCACCGCTCATCATCGAGAAACAACATGTGGATGAGATGATCGGAAAACTGAAAAAAGCATTGGATCAGATGTAAGGAATCATAGACTGCACGCGGATGTGTGCAGTCTGTTGTCGTAAAACGAGGAATAGGAAAATGGGATTATGAAGAACATACAAAAGAGAAGTGTAATTGCAGCCATAGTGGTTTGCGCAGGAGCAGCCATTATGGCTGGTGTCGTTTCAAAACAGCCTGTAAAAGAGACGACATTTCCGCTGCAGGCAGAAGAACCGGGCACAGAAGGAAAACAGCCGGATGTGAAAACAGATGCATACGATCTGGCAGATACAGACCTGACCGTGTGGTATGAAGATCCATCTTATGAAGATTTTTTTGAATATGCAGCCAGACAGTATTTTGAACAGACGGGTGTGAAGGCAGCTTTCAAATGTCAGGATACTCTGGATTATATCGGGATGATTTACGACAATACCATGCAGGGAGAGGATTATCCGGATGTTTATCTGTTAAATGGCGATGAACTTGAGGAGGCATATTTATATGGTCTTGCCATGGAAAATGAGGATGGAGGATCTTATGAAGGGGCATCCCAAAAGTCAGTGAAAGCTCCACCTATGAGGATAAAATGATGGGATATCCGCTCAGTTACGATGCAAATGTGTTTGTTTATCAGAACGGATATTTTGAAAACCAGCCGGAGTCACTGCAGGCGATCATTGATTATTCTAATGAGAATGAACCGGGAGAAAATGTGGAATACCTGTTAGAGTGGGATGTAAATGATGCATTTTACGATTTCCCGTTCGTTGGAAACAGTGTAACGTTTGAGAAAACGGCGCCGGAAACGATGAATGTGGCCTATGATGAAGATCTGTATCAGAAAGATCTTGAATACTTTGAAACCATTTTAGGATCATTTTCCTTAGACATCAATTCAGTCTCCATGGACAGCATTTTAGAACATTTTAAAGCCGGAAAAACACTCTGTGCGTTTGTAAACACAGATTCCCTGCAAAAATTAGACGATATATCTTATTCTGTGATGGAGATCCCGGCACTGAATGAGGAACTTCCTTCTATCGGATGTGCATCTACGGATATGTTTGTTGTCAATGATTTTTCAAAAAATACGGATCAGGCAGCGGATTTTGCAGATTTTGTAACAGTGCGGCTTACAGACAGACTGCATGATATGAGTGGTCATTATTCGGTATTTTTATCACAGACTGCAGATGATGCGGAAAAAACCGCTTATCAGGCATACGAGGATGCCGTTTTACTGCCGGATTCCCAGGATGCAAAAGATTTCTGGGTAGGGTTAAAGGAAAAAATTGCCGAATATTTTTAAATTTTGTAAAATAAATGAAATAAATTTTATACACTATTGTAATAAATGAAAAATTTCGTTAAAATATAGAGAGTGGGCATTGAGGACTCCTTCTGGAATAATGAAGAAGGAGACGCTTATGACGAAAAATTTATAAAAGTACTATGTTTTTCATGCATTTGCCTGTTGGCAGCTGCATGTGGAGAGAAAGAAAACGTCTATTTTCAATCGGAGACATCCGTGGCAGAAACGCAGCGGAGTGAGGCAGTACCTGAGACGGATGACACGCAGATATCGGAGGAGAACGGCATACAGACTGAAAAATGTTTTGTATATATCTGCGGGGCGGTAAATACACCGGGAGTTTATGAGGTCACGCAAAATGCGAGACTCTATGAGGTAATTGAGGCAGCCGGCGGTCTGACGGAGGATGCGGCAGAGGAGTCTGTCAATCAGGCGCGGGAGATCGTGGACGGAGAGATGGTACGCATTCTGACGCAGGAGGAAGCTGCTAAGGATGGTTTAGAAGAAGCAGGGGAACGAACGGAGACGGGAGTGGATGGCGAAACAGCCCAAGATTCAGATGGCAGAATAGATCTTAATCTGGCAACTGCAGCGGAGCTTATGACGCTTTCCGGAATCGGTCAGACCAAGGCGGACAGTATTATCCGTTACCGTGAGAAAAATGGTTCTTTTTTCTTCTGTGGAGGAGATCAAGCAGGTAGAGGGGATCAAAGAGGGCGTTTATAATCGAATAAAAGATCATATAAAGGTGAAGTAAAATGGCAAAAAAAGTGCCTGTCGTAGATGACGAAAAATTAATTGTAAAGGGAATCCGGTTCAGTCTTGAGCAGGACGGAATGGAAGTGGACTGCGCATATGACGGGGAGGAAGCATTAAAGATGGCAACGGAAAATGCCTATGACATGGTGCTTCTTGATATCATGCTTCCGAAGATGGATGGATTTGAGGTGTGCCAGCATATCAGGGAGTTTTCGAATATGCCGATCGTCATGCTCACCGCAAAGGGAGATGACATGGATAAGATCTTAGGGTTAGAGTACGGTGCAGATGATTACATCACAAAACCGTTTAATATCCTTGAGGTAAAGGCAAGAATTAAAGCGATCATGCGGCGTACTGCGGCGAGCCAGCCGAAAAAGAGGACAGCAAAGTCATAGAAGCAGGTGATCTGAAATTAGACTGTGAGAGCAGAAGACTCTTTATTTTAGGGAAAGAAGTGAATCTTACCGCGAAAGAGTTTGATCTGTTAGAGCTTCTTGTCAACAACCCGAACAAAGTCTACGGCAGGGAGAATCTTTTGAATCTTGTGTGGGGATACGAATATCCGGGAGATGTGCGTACGGTAGATGTTCATGTGCGGCGTCTGAGAGAAAAGATCGAGAGCAATCCGAGCGAGCCGAAGTATGTGCATACCAAATGGGGCGTTGGGTATTATTATTCTCAGAATTAGTAAGGTGCAGCCATGACAAAATTAAAAAAATTTACAGATTTTATGAACAGCCTGAGATTCAGGCTGGTTCTTTTTATATCTTATAGGCGTGATCCCATGTGTTCTTTTTGCGGATCGGGATGCTCAATTCTTATGAAAACAGGGCTGTTTCACTTCGAACCAGCGAAATCTTAAGCCAGGCAAAGATTTTAGCGAATCAGATCGTGTCAAATGATTATCTGGAAAATTCCGGTTCTCCTACCATTAACGCACAGCTCGAGCAGCTTTCCACTATCTATGACGGGCGTGTCATGATCATCAGTGACACCTTTCAGGTAGTGAAAGATACTTATAAGCTTGATGAAAAAAAGACGATCATCTCAGAGGAAGTCATCAAAAGCTTTTACGGGGGAGGAGATTACGAAATATGATTCAAAATATCGTTATATTGAGATGACAATACCACTTGTGCGCACGGATCAGGAAAATGAAAGCAGACAGGTGATAGGTGTCATGATGGTGAGCGTGTCAACGGACAGTATCAGCCTGAACCTGGATTATCTTGCAACGAACACGAGGATCATTGAACTGATCTGCATTTTTACAGTTATTTTCGTAAGCGTCATCATTGCAGGACAGATGGTAAGACCGTTTCATAAGATGTCAAAATCAATTGATGAGATCCAGACGGGTTATGGCGAGGATGCGCTTTCTGTCAATGATTATACAGAGACGAAGCTGATCAGTGAGAAATTTAATAAAATGCTTGGAAGAATGAAGGTGCTAGATGATTCCAGACAGGAGTTTGTGTCGAATGTGTCACATGAATTAAAAACACCGCTTACTTCCATGAAGGTGCTGGCGGATTCCATCAACAGCATGGAGGATGCCCCGATCGAACTCTACAAAGAGTTTATGGGAGATATTGGCAATGAGGTGGACCGTGAGACGAAGATCATCAATGACCTGCTTTCATTAGTCAAGATGGACAAGGCAGCGGGAGATCTGAATATCACAAATATCAATATCAACGAACTGTTAGAGCAGATTTTAAAACGTCTGCGTCCGATCGCGGACAAGCAGAAAGTGGAGCTTGTGCTTGAAAGTTTCCGCCCGGTCAGCGCAGATGTTGACGAGGTAAAGATTACTCTGGCGTTTACCAATTTGATTGAAAATGCGATCAAATACAACAAGGAAGACGGCTGGGTACATGTTTCGCTGAATGCGGATCATCAATATTTTTACCTGAAAGTAGAAGATTCCGGAATCGGAATACCGGAAGATTCGTTAGGACATATTTATGAACGTTTTTACCGTGTGGACAAGTCACACTCCAGGGAGATCGGTGGAACCGGACTTGGTCTTGCCATCACGCGGAATGCAGTACTGATGCACCGTGGTGCGATCAAGGTGTTCAGTACAGAGGAGAGGGAACGATCTTTAATGTTCGTATTCCGCTCAATTATATTTCATAACAGATTGGATCTATTGAAAATGAAAGGTCAGATTATGGATAAAAAAATCATTGTGCTGTTGTCAGGATGTATCCTGGCAGTCTTTTTGCTGGCTGGATGCGGAAATGATGAAGTGAGCAGCGAATATAATATCGAATATCTGAATAAGGACAAAACAAAGATCGTAGATGTTCCCTATGAGCCGGAGGCTTCGGATACAGATGGGATGATCAAAGAATTTTTAGCAAAGTTAAGCTCAGATTCTGACAATGTTGAGTACCGCAAACCGATACCAAACGGGGTGGAGGTTACCGATTATTCGCTTGACGGCGTGATGCTCTCGATCCATTTTGATGCGGATTACAGCAGTATGACGGAGGTTGAAGAAGTATTGTGCCGTGCTGCGGTGGTTCTTACCATGACACAGATTCCAGGGGTGGACTGTGTATCATTTTATGTGGCAGATGCACCGCTTACGGATATCAGGGGCAATATTGTCGGAAGCATGAATCAGGACAGTTTTATTGAGAATCCGGGAGAACAGATCAATTCAATCCAATGTACGACATTAAAACTTTATTTTGCAAATGAAACCGGTGACGGACTGGTGGAGGAGACAAGAAGCGATGTCTATTACAGCAGCAACGTGTCGATGGAAAAATTGATCATGGAACAGCTTTTGGAGGGACCGCAGACAGAGGGGGCAAAATCTGCGATTCCGGCGGGAACGAAACTGATCAATGTATCCGTGGTGGACGGTGTCTGCTATGTGAGTCTGGATGAAAACTTTAAAAATCAGGATTATCAGGTGAATGAGGCGGTTGTCATCTATTCAATCGTGGATTCCCTGACAGAATTGTCTACGATCAGTAAAGTACAGATCTCGGTCAATGGGGATACCAGTGGCACTTACCGTGATAATTTTAAATTGAGCGACATGTATGACAGAAATCTTGATTACGTCGTTTCATTGGAAGAGACAGGAGTAACAGAGGAGGAATAAATTGGGGAAAAAGACCATTTCTTGAAATGGCAGCAGGGTTTATCTGCGGTATTTCCATTGCCGTGTATGGAAAGCCGTGGACGCTCTGGCTTTTATTTTTTGGAATTCTGCTCTGGCCTGCAATCGTGACAGGACATGACAGAGGGATGCCGGAGAGTGACAGATATTCGGTTCGGAAACGGCGGTGGTGTATGGCGGTATGTTCTGCCGCAGCATTATTTTTGGGCTGGCATCACTGCGGGGTGTGCAGGCGGAACAAAATCAATATCTGCCGTATTTGGAAGATGGGGAAGAGATCCTTTTTAAATGGGAAACTTACCGGCAAAGAGCAAAAAAACGAACAGTATTTATACAATCTATCATCCTGTCAGATCAGACAGGATTCTAAAATCAGTGAATGGCAGCGCATATCTGCAAGCATCATCATCTATTGTGAGTCCGACACCTGTTCTATCGGACAAACGCTTGTTTTACATGGAAAAATAAAATTATTTAACCGGGCACGCAATGAGGGAAATTTTGATCAGGCGGCTTATTATAAGGCGCGTGGGATCACATTTGCCGTAAGTGATGTGGATGAAGTGTCTGCATACGGAAAAGCGAATCTTATTGCGGAGAAAATGTATCAATGGAAATATCATCTGGCAGGGTTGTATGAACAGGCACTTGGCGTGCGGGAGGGTGGAGTTTTAAGTACGATGCTGCTCGGAGAAAAAAATCTTCTGGATGCGGAGGTAAAACAGCTTTACCGCACCGCCGGGATCTCACATATTCTGGCGATATCGGGACTACATATCGCAGTAATCGGCATGACATTGTACCGATTGCTGCGAAAAGCGAGCTTTGGTTTCTGGGGATCGGGAATTTTTGCGGCAGTGTTTATGATCTTATATGGCATGATGACCGGAATGGGATATTCGTCGTTCCGTGCGGTCAGTATGTTTTTTGCATTCTTCTGCTTGGGCAGGCGGTGGGGCGAAGTTATGATTCCCTAAATGCAATGGGTTTTACCGCACTGCTCATTTTATGGAAGCAGCCGTTTGCGTTATATGATGCGGGATTTCAGCTTTCTTTTATTGCGGTGCTTGGTGTGGTATGGGCTGGAAAAATTGTGCAGAGCGCATACCAGAGGCATGCGGTGCTGCAAAAAATTGGTACAGGATTCGTGCTTCAGCTTGTGATACTGCCGGTTACGGCATGGTATTTTTATGAAATCCCGGTATATGCGATGCTGCTGAATCTGCTTGTGCTGCCGTTTGTTGGAATTGTACTGGCGTCCGGAATTGCCGGGGGTCTGCTGGGGTGTGCGGTGATGCCGCAGGCAGTACTCGTGCATATCGTATTGCTGCCGTGCCATGTGATTTTAAGCGGTTATGAAAAAATTTTTGTACGATTGCATCGGGTCTGCCTCATGCGTTGCTGATTACCGGAAAACCATCCGCAGTAAAAATTACCGTATACTATCTGCTGCTTGCCGTGGGACTTTTTTTTGCTTTCTCATGTGACAAAGCGCCAGAAAGAAATGCAGCAGATGACAGAAGAAAACGGAAGGCAAAAGAGAAGAAAAGTTACCGGGAATGGAGTGGGTTTGTTTGCCTGTGGGTTGGGACTGCTTGTTTTTTTGTTTACACCAGTTTCACAAGGGATGAAACTTACTGTGCTTGATGTCGGACAGGGAGACGGGATTTATCTGCATACAGACAGCGGCTATGATATTTTTATAGATGGTGGCAGTACAAATGTGCAGAGTGTGGGAAAGTACCGTATCCTGCCGTATTTAAAGTCAAACGGTGTGAATGAGATCGATTACTGGTTTGTTTCCCATACGGATCTGGATCATATCTCAGGTCTGTTGGAGATTTTCGATGAGGGATACCGGATCCGGAATCTGGTGCTCTTCCGGGGGATGATGCGGGATGAGAGCTATGAGAAACTGGTCTCACTGGCAAAAGAACATGGAACAGAAATCTGTATGATGAGCCGGAAAGATGCGCTTTTTTCTGGAAACGCAAAGATAACAGCCATTTCGCCGGGGTATCATGCGGGGGATGAAATGAGAAAATGAAATGGGCACAGATAAGAATGAGGAGTCACTGGTGTTATTGTACGAGGAAAAAGGTTTTTCTGCATTATTTACCGGAGATATCGGGGAGGAGCAGGAAAAACAGATCCTAAAATGGGGTGGAATCAATGACATAGATTTTTACAAGGCGGCGCACCATGGTTCAAAAATATTCAAACACAAAAAGTTTTCTGGATGCGGTTTCACCACGGATTTCGGTCATTTCCTGCGCAGAAAAGAATCGATACGGACATCCGGGCAGGGCGGCGGTTGAAAATATCCGGGATACGGGGAGTGCACTGTTTTACACGATGGAGGGTGGACAGATCACAGTGACCCGGTTAAAGAAAAATGAGCTGGCAGTACAAAAATTTTTACTTCCGGACAAGCGGTTTGTATTTGTCAGGTAATGTATGTTATACTGTGGTATGCAGCTTAGTACAAAGCTGCGTAATTCGATGTGCCCAGCGAAAATGCAGCGAAGTGTAATGCAATATCAGTGCTTTGTATCTGGATAAGTGATAAAAAGGAATCAGATAAAATGAAAACGATCGATGATGATATCAGAAGCGGAAATTTCAAACAGATCTACCTGCTGTATGGAACGGAAGCATATTTAAAAAAGCAGTATAAAGACAAATTGAAAAAATGCAATGGCAGCGCCGGATGACAACATGAATTTTACGACGTTTGAGGGAAAGAATATCAATCCGAAAGAAGTGATTGATCTTGCCGAAACACTGCCTTTTTTTGCAGACCGGAGAGTGATATTGATCGAGGACAGCGGATTTTTTAAAAGTTCCTGTGAGGATCTTGCTGAATATCTCACGCAGGTGGCACCGGCGACACATTTTATTTTTGTGGAAGAGGAAGTGGACAAGCGTTCGAAGATGTATAAAACGGTCAAGAATAATGGGAAGATCGTAGAGTTTTCAGCACAGAGCGAGGAACTTTTTGACGCGCTGGATCTTGACCAGATTAAAAAAAGAAGGAAAAAACATCACCGGATCCGTGATGCAGCTTTTTTAAGCAGGACAGGAACGGATATGGGAAATATTGACAGGGAGTTAGAAAAGCTGATCTGTTATGCCTTAGACCGGGATGTGATCACAGCGGAAGATGTGATGGCAGTCACGACGGAACAGACGACCAATAAGATATTTGAGATGGTCAATGCAATCGCCGAGCATAACCAGCGGAAGGCGCTCGATCTGTATTATGATCTTCTGACATTAAAAGAACCTCCGATGCGCATTATGTTTCTGATTACCAGACAGTTTCAGATCCTTTTAAATGTGCGTGATATGGCAGGGCGTGGAATGGACAATCAGTCGATTGCAAAAATGCAGGGAATCCCGCCGTTTGCGGTAAAACGGAATATTTCACAGGCAAAAAGGATTTACAATGGCGCAGTTAAAGAGGGCGCTTTATGATGGAGCTGACTTAGAGGAGTCCGTAAAAAACAGGACGCATGAATGATCAGATGGCGGTAGAGCTTTTATTATGAAGTACAGCCGGTCAGAAAAATAACATAAAAAAATTCTGTTTCAGGATTCCCCGGCGGCGGGTCGCTTCGCGACATAATCCATCTCCGACGCAGTGCGATCCCGCCCGGAGGGCTTTTTGATTCATAGGACGTAATTTCCTATGAATCAAAAAACACCAGTATGACGGTACTGGTGTTTTTATTATGCGGCTGGGTTAAGGCCGCATATATGTTTTTATCTATGTTTCAAAAATTAAGCTAAACCGTTAACAAGTTTTGTTAAACGGGAAACTTTTCTGGCAGAATTGTTCTTGTGGTAAATTCCTTTAGAAGAAGCGCTCTCGATAGTTGAGATAGCAACTGTTAAAGCAGCTTTTGCAGCCTCTTTATCGTTTGCAGCTACTGCAGCCTCAACTTTTTTAATAGAAGTTTTCACTTCGCTTCTGATCGCTTTGTTTCTAGCAGCTCTTGTCTCTGTTACTAAAATTCTTTTTTTTGCAGATTTAATGTTAGCCAATCCGTACACCTCCAATTTGTAATCGTTATTGTTCATGATTGTTACATTAAAGCCGGACACGGACAGTTCAATGTAAACATACTAGTATATTATAGGGCAGGTTTTTGTGGTTGTCAAGTGTAAAACAGTAAAATAATGAGAAATTATGGATAATTTTTTTCAGACCAGAAATAATATAGGCAAAAGATAACAGATGCCGGAGCAGGGCATTGGAATATGGGGGAATTTATGTATCAGATACGAACGGATTTAGCGCTTGAAACGCAGGAAAAAATGCAGGAAGATCATGTTGATCTGAAGGAGTCCGTTTCTTAGAAGAGAAAGTTGACAAAAATATCACGGTCAGCACAGTGGTCATTGAGACGGAAAACGGTGCAAAGACGATGGGAAAACCCAAGGGAACCTATATAACGATCGAGGCGGGAAATATGGATGAGGAGGATGAAGACTATCACAGAGAGATATCCGTACAGCTTGCGAAGATCATCCGTCAGTTGATCCAGGAAAAAAATGAGGAGTTGTCGGTGCTGGTCGTTGGACTTGGAAACCGTGAAGTTACGCCGGATGCACTAGGCCCGCGTGTGGTGGACAATCTTTTTATCACAAGACACATTGTAAAAAGAGTATGGAAAGTATGCTTTCGGAGAAAAAAATGTGAACCGGATCAGCAGTATTGTCCCGGGAGTTATGGCGCAGACGGGAATGGAAAGTCTTGAGATCATTCATGGAATCATCGATGAGACAAAACCTGATCTGGTCATTGTCATTGATGCGTTGGCGGCGCGCAGCACCAAGCGGTTAAACCGGACGATACAGGTAACAGATACCGGCATTAATCCGGGCAGCGGGGTTGGAAACCATAGACACGGACTGAATAAAAAAGCCTTGGGATTCCCGTGATATCAATCGGGATACCGACAGTTGTGGATGCTGCAACGATCGTCAATGACACAATGTTTAACCTGATCGCTGCGATGAGCCAGAGCAAGGCATTTGATATGCTTGGGGATTCGTTAAAAGAGTTAAACGATGGAGAAAAAATATGAACTGATCCGGGAACTTCTCTCACCGAATTTAAATGCGATGTTTGTGACGCCAAAAGATATTGATGAGTCGGTCAAAAAGATTAAGCTACACGATCTCGGAAGGCATCAATATTGCATTTATGGGGAAGGACTGCCGGCATAATAGACAGGCGGGATTATAGTAAAATAAGACTGCCGGGCGAAACTCATGCAGATCACGATCAAGAAGCAAAGCTTCATGGTATAATGAAAAAAATAGAAGTGCATACAGTGTAGTATGTATGCTTATCGTTATCGACATTTAAAAAAGAAAAAAATAAATGGTGCCGTCTGGCTGGGGGGATTGCTGCTGGCTGTCATTGGAATACTTTACAGACAAACAGATCTTTCTTTGCAAAGCTTGGAGAAGAGGGGGCAAAAAGCTGCTGCGAAAAAGTACTTGATTTTATCTGCCCGGTTTGTCTTACAGTGTAAAAGATGAGACGGGTGGTCTTTTGTGGAGAAAGTGATCGATGTGCTTTTTCCGGGGAAAATTATGAACCTGAAAGTGGATCATACCAGACGCAGATCGAGAGTGATCTCTCTTATGAGGCAATTCTGGCGCGGGAGGCTGCAGATGAAAATTATGTGGATGAAAAGACGGGGGAAGTGATACCATCGGTCGGAAGCGCAGATGGTACGAGCCTGTCAGATGAAAAAAGATGCAGGAGGACAGACGGCGGATGCAGGTGCAGCAGAGAACACCGGAGGGCAGCCGGCAGAGCCAGGTGTGGCGGAGAACACCGGAGAGCAGCCGGCAGAGGCAGATGCAGCAGAAAATCAGCAGGCACAGATTGCAGAGGCAGGTTCAGCAGACAGTCAGGCAGCTTCCGCTGTGGCAGACATCAAAGCAGTGACATTTGCAAGGGAAAAGCTGAACGATTTTGATTATCTGATCCAGAATTTTTTATCAGGTGGACAATACGACGACGATCGGGAGCGCACAGCTCAATGCGGATGCCCTGCTCGGAAAGGATGTACGTTTGAGCCATGATGCGTCCACACCGCAGATACTGATCTATCATACGCATTCACAGGAAGGGTATGCGGATTCCGTTCCGGTGATGCATCCATGTCGGTCGTCGGTGTCGGTGATTATCTGACGGAGCTTCTGACACAAAAATATGGCTTTTCCGTGATCCATCACACCGGGCAGTATGATGTCGGAGACCGCGATCATGCCTATGCAAAAGCAGGCCCTGCGTTAGAACAGATCTTAGCGGAAAATAAAAGCATTGAGGTTGTGATCGATCTGCACCGTGACGGAGTCGGAAACAATACGAGACTGGTTACGGAACAAAACGGCGTGCCGATGGCGCAGATCATGTTTTTTAATGGATTGAGCCGCACGACGAAAACAGGCGATATCGAATATCTTTATAATCCTTATATTGCAGATAATCTGGCGATATCGTTCCAGATGCAGTTAAAGGCGGCAGAATATTACCCGGGATTTACCAGAAGAATTTATCTGAAGGGATACCGCTACAATATGCACTATTGCCCGAAGACACTTCTGATCGAGGTGGGGGCGCAGACAAATACACTGGCGGAGGCAAAAAATGCGATGGTACCGCTTGCCGATCTGCTCAACAAAGTATTGACGGGGCAGCAGTAGAAACATAAAATGTATGTAAAAACATAAAAAACGGGGTAATACATAAGATGGATGTTTTATTGCAGTTAGATGGGAATATTTTATTGTGGATCCAGGAGCATGTGAGGAATGCTGTTCTGACGCCGGTCATGACATTTATTACGCATTTAGGCGATGCGGGATGGATCTGGATTGCTCTTGCAATCGTATTTTACTTGTAAAAAGATGCGGAGAACAGGTGTGCTCATGACGTGTTCCCTGTTGGGATCTCTGATCGTTAATAATCTCATTTTAAAAATCTGGTCGCCAGAACAAGGCCTTATGAGGCTGTGGATGGACTGCAGCGTATCATAGAAGCGCAGAGGGATCTTTCATTTCCATCCGGGCATACCGGCAGTTCTTTTGCAGCGGCTGTTGTGATCTTTCTGACATGCCCAGGGAAGATCAGGGGTGCCGGCTTTGATCCTGGCATTTCTGATCATGTTTTCAAGACTTTATGTCGGAGTGCATTATCCGACGGACGTTCTTGCCGGAATGATCACGGGGACACTGATCGCAGTGCTGGTATGCAGGGTGTATCAGAAAAAACACAGAAAAGTTTTAGAATCATAATATACAAAAAACACCCCGGACAAAGTAAAAGTGCCGGAGTGTTTTTTCTGTCACACAGAAAGATGATATTTCTCCATCCAGTAATTGAGCTGGATAAAATAGGCCAGAAGCTGTGGACCCGCCATAAGCTGCCCGAACCACGGCTTTCCGTATTCTTTTGGTGCTTCCATAAATTTTTTTTCGCTTTCTTTTTATCGATAAGCGGAAGGATAGAACATTGCTGTCTGCTAAAATATCCGTCATCCGCGCGATCAGGATCTTTTCATAACCCGGATGGTAGGTTTTCGGGTAAGGACTTTTTGCGGTGCAATAGTTCCGGCGGCAGAAGATCGCGGAAGGCATCACGAAAGCAGAGCCTTTTCCACACCGTTCTGGTATTTCATTTTCCATGGAACATTGTACACATAGTCGATGATACGGTGGTCAGCAAAGGGGACTCTCGCCTCAAGACCGGAATACATGCTGGTGCGGTCCATGCGGTCGAGCAGTGTCTGCATAAACCATTTGATATTCAGGTAGGCGATCTCACGGCGTCTGTATTCTTCGGCGGTTTCATCCGGAAGATGCGGTGTTTTTTCAGGATTCTTCATACCTTGCATGGGAGTAAGAAGAGAGATCAAGGCTTTTCATAACATCATCATCAAGAAAGGCAGTACGGGCATCGATATCCGCAGACCACGTAAAACCATCCCGGTTCATCAGTTCCGGGCGGTAAAACCACGGGTATCCGCCGAAGATTTCATCGGCACATTCCCCGGTCAGTGTGACCTTGTTTTGTTTTTTGACCAGAGAACAAAAGTAAAGTAAGGAGGCATCGACATCTGTCATGCCAGGCATATCCTTTGCGTCCACGGCAGCATAGAGCATGTCGGCGAGCGTCTCCTGGGTGCATTCCAGGTAAGTATGACTGGTTTTACAGTGCTCTAACATGCAGTTTACATAGGGAAGATCGCGTTCCGGCTGAAAGGAATTGGATTGAAAATAAATATCATTTTCCGTAAAGTCAAAGGAAAACGTATTTAAGACTTCACCGTGTTCCCTCTGGTAAGCGGCAGCAAGGGCTGTGACGATGCTTGAATCGATGCCCCCGGATAAAAAGGTACAGACCGGCACATCGGAAATCATCTGCCGTTTTACGGTATCGCGCATGAGAAAAGATACATGTGCCACGGTGTCCTCGTAGGAGTCCGTGTGGGGCAGACATTTCAGATCCCAGTAGGTGGTATCGGAGAGCCCCATGGCATCAAAACACAGGTAATGTCGGGTAGAACTTCATAGATATCCTGAAAAACCCCACATCCGGGGTGCGCGCCGGCCCGACTGCAAAGCAGTTCTCTCAGGCTGTTTTCGGTAATAGCGGGTGAAAGATCCGGAAAGCAGAACAGTGCTTTTGGCTCTGAGGCAAAGACAAGCTCACCGTCTTTGCGTGATAAAAAAGCGGCTTTGTCCCTACTCTGTCGCGGTAGAGAAAAAGCTGTTTTGCGGCACCGTCCCAGATGGCAAAGGAAAAGATTCCATTTAAGCGGGAGACAAAGGAAGCACCGAAATGCATGTAGGCATATAAGATCACTTCCGTGTCGGATGTTGTGAAAAATTATATCCGGCAGCAGTAAGCTCCGGGATCAGTTCATCGGTATTATAGATCTCCCCATTGTAGACGATGGCATAATCTGCCCCGTCCCGGTGACGTATCATAGGCTGTGCACCGTGCGTGATATCACGGATAGAAAGTCTCTGATGTGACAGACCGGCATGAGGTGTCAGATAAATGCCGGAAGCATCACCGCCGCGGTGGATGAGTTTTTCGTGCATGGACACCAGTATATTTTTCCCAAAAGGACTGTCTGTCCGTATAACAGCGTTTCAGGCTGCAAAATCCTGCAATTCCGCACATAAGGTCACTCCATTAAAAAACAGATTTAATCCCTGTTAGTGTATGCAAATCCATCAAAAGATGATGGATTCCCATCAAAAGATGATGGATGATGGAAAAAAATGGAATTGCAGGTTAAAATATGCTATAATGAGCGAGAGAGAGTCAACATGCTTGTATGATTGACGAATTGTGAATTGGATCATGTGCCGATTTTGCACATGAATATAATGATTGATTTTGAAAAATTTTACATTCAATTTGGAGGAAACGGCTTTGACGCTGGATAGTTTATATATTGGAGTTCCAATCGGAGCGTTTTTCTGTTTTTTTATTTATATTTTTTCATTCCTGAATGCCGGGGATGCAAAACCGGTCAGGTATTTCAGACAGATTCTTTTATCCTGTCTGATCTGGACTGGCGGTGTAGCAATGATGCGTATGCAGATCATGCCGGGGATGCGGTTCTGGTTTCATGTGTCGGTATTCGGATTTTTGACGGTACCGATTTTTATGTATGCATTTTTATTTTATATGTTGGAGATCAAAAGAATGGTTTCCTGACCGGATATTGCATAGCTACTGTGGTGGCAATGGGGATCAATGTTGTCACAGAAGTATTTATCCCGGAACCGGATATTATCCGGTATGCAGATGGAAGCATTGGATATGCCTGTCATCTATCTTGGGGAAGTTATTTATTTGCAGCTGCGGAGGCAGGTGTGATCGTCTATACGACAGTTTTGGCGCACAGGGCAATCGGCAATAAATTTGAAAAACGAAAGAAATTATTTCCACTGCTGCTTGGAACAGTTGCAATTTTGACAGGCAATCTTTTTGTTGCACTGCCGGGTAATTTTTTTCCCGTATGATATGCTGGGCGGTATTTTTATGGCATTGTGCCTGTTATATATCATGTGGCACAAGTATCTGTTTGATATCTCGAACCGTATCGTGATCGGATGTATCTACTCGGTTGCACTGGCGGTCAGTCTTCTTCCTGTGTTCAATTTTAATCACAATGCGGAGTGGTATCTTGGCAGTGTATTGCCGGAAATACAGCAAAAGTTATAGTGCTCGTACTTGGATTTACAGGATGGTCGTTGTTTGTATTTTATCTGGCAAGAAAAATGGCAGAGGGAATCATGCAGAGGCAGAACAGAAAGCAGATCGAGGTATTACGTCGTTTTCAGAATGAGTCGGCGTCTATATTGCGGCAGGAAGATCTGTTTAAGCTGCTGGTTGGTGTGGTAAATGAGATGTTTCCGGTAAAGGACATCTTTGTTTTTATCAAAAATGGAGAAAAGTTTACGGTTGTAAAAACAGCCGGTGGACAGATGCCGGATCAGGCAGAGCAGGATGAAATCACGGCTATGCTGGAAAGATCGGGGGGGCAGGTGAGTGCTCTGAGATTTCATTGATGAAGTATGATGATGAGATACAGGGATTTATCTATATAAAATCGGAGAAAAGAACCAGATTAAATTATTTAGAGAGAGATTACTACTGGAGAATTGGTGTGTATGCGGGTGTGTGCCTTAAGAATATCCGTACTTATCAGGAAGTATATCAGATATCGATCCATGATGAACTGACAGGGCTTTATAACAGGGGATATTTTAAAAAGTTTCTGGCGGAGAACTGGAAAGAAGAGCAGAAGATAGCCCTGGTGTATCTTGATCTGGATGATTTTAAGCTTTTAATGAGCTGTACGGGGAAGAATGTGGGGATCGTATCTTAAAATGGTGCGGACATATCATAGAGAATACCGTAGGATGCCAGGGAAATACGTTCCGGTTTGGATCAAATGAATATGTGGTGCTGATAAATTCGGATGAAAAGAAAAAAGGTGGCACAGATTGCGGCGAAGATACAGAAGAATTTTCTGCTCGCGGATGAAGAAAAACCGGATGTTCTACAACCGGTGACTGCAAGTGTCGGAATTGCATTTTATCCGGATACGGCTTCGGGAGCGGATGAGCTGCTCAGTCAGGCAGAACGTGCAAATTTTTATGCAAAACGGGACGGAAAAAACTGTATTAAAATTTATGGAGCACATACAGAAGATGAACTTGAGATCAGCAGGTACAAAAGCATTATGAACAGATTGCACCAACGATTTACGCACTGACTGCAGCAATCGATGCAAAGTTCTTATACCTTTGAACATTCCTGCCATGTATCGGATTATGCGGTTCTTCTCGCAAAAAAAATAGGTCTTGAGCCGAATGACATTGAAATTGCAAAGGAGGCAGGACTGCTTCACGATATCGGAAAGATTGGTATTCCTGAGAGTATCTTAAAAAAAACAGGGCAGGTTAAATGATGAGGAATATGAGATCATGAAAACACATGTCACGAATTCCATTGAGATGATTCATTTTCTGCCGAATATGAACTATGTGATACCGGCTGTATTATCGCATCATGAAAGATATGACGGAAAGGGATATCCGAGAGGCCTGAAAGGAGAAGATATTCCACTGTTAGGGCGTATTCTTGCGGTATGTGATTCGTTTGATGCGATGACAACAAAGCGTACCTACAAGGAAGCTATGTCGATCGATTATGCAATCAGTGAGTTAGAACACAATAAGGGAACACAGTTTGATCCAAAACTGGCAGAGGCATTTATTGAATTGTTAAAAGAAGGGAAAATTGAGGTCTAATTCTTAAGATTTTCTGAGAATTTTTGTTTGAGGGATGACAAAAAAACGTTAATGTGTTAAACTGCAAAAGTGTAAAATGTTTTTATCAGGAGGAGTTTAACATGTGGAACAGAAGTGAGTTAAAAAGCAATGCAAAGCTGGCATTGAAGGCGAATTACTGGAAAGCAGTGCTGGTGGGACTGATTCTGTCATTTATTTTAGGTTCAGGCTCAACAGCTGCCCAAAATTCGGCAAGGTCATCAACGGATGGATTGACGGATATAGATCCGGTAATGGTATTTACTGTGATTGGGATTATACTGGCAGCAGTATTTGTTGCCATGGTGATCAGCATCCTGCTCAGTATTTTTATCTGGAATCCGCTTGAAGTGGGATGTCAGAAATTTTTCATTAACTGTAAGTATGGTAACGCGGAATTAGGCGATATTGCATACGGATTTAAAAACGGATATGCGCACATCGGCATGATCATGTTCCTGCAGGGGGCTGTTTACAGGACTCTGGATGTTATTATTTATCATTCCGGGTATCGTGAAAAGTTATGAGTATATGATGATCCCATATCTTTTAGCAGAGCATCCGGAGATGACCAGACAGGAAGCCTTTGCAGAAAGTAAACAGATGATGGATGGAAACAAATGGGATGCATTTGTGTTAGATCTTTCATTTATCGGCTGGACGCTGTTAGGTGTCTGCACATTTGGTATTCTTCTTGTTTTTTATGTAGAACCTTACATATATCTGACACGCGCAGAACTGTATCATGCATTAAAAAATAATAATAAGTCGGTAGAATTTTAAATTTACCCCAAAAGAGTCATAAAATCCCCCCAGCTGCATTTCTAATAAGTAAGGAGTGCGTTTGCGGGGGTTTTTATGTCCAATGAGAAAATGGAAAATCTGTTAAATCTTGCACTCGATGCGACAGAGCGGGAGAGGGAAAAATCGTTAGATCTCGATACCGGGTATGACAGAGCGGAACGGACCTGGGAAGTTATCGTAAAATTCGGAGGCACGGAAGAAGCGTTGAGGGACTGTTTGCAGAAAAATTTCCGGAGGAGTATGACCGGATCAGGATTACAAATCTGCGGAATGAATATGCGATCCTGCTTTTGCCAGAGCATATTGTGGAACTGGTGGCGGCACTGACAGAGATCGAATACATGGAGAAACCGAAACTTTTGTTTTTTGCAGTGAATAACGGCAGACGTGTATCATGCATCAATCAGCTGCAGACGGTGGGGACGGAGCAGGGAACATTGTCGTCTGGCAGAAATTTAAGTGGAACCGGTGTGATCGTGGCAGTGATCGATTCCGGCATCGATTATACACACCCGGATTTTCGGAATGCAGACGGAACCACCCGGATTTTAAATCTGTGGGATCAGACGATACCAGCAGACAGCGTGGCAGATCCGTTTCCTGCGGAGAATGGAGAAACGTCATTTTTAGGGGCACCGTCAGGGTACTTTCTTGGAACTGAATTTACGAGAGCGGTGATAGACCGCGCTTTAGAGCAGACAACGGAGAGAGAGCGGTTTGCGTTGTGCCCCAGCCGTGACATCTCCGGGCATGGCACCCATGTGACGGGGATCGCAGCCGGAAATGGCAGAGCCTCACAGGGAAGATACCGCGGAGTGGCATATGAAAGTCCGCTTCTGATCGTAAAATTGGGAACGCCGGGGGAACGGTCTTTCCAAGAACGACGGAACTGATGCAGGCAGTAGATTACTGTATCAGAAAAGCCCAGGAATACGGGATGCCCATCGTTATAAATTTGAGCTTTGGGAATAACTATGGTTCCCACTCCGGCAACTCCCTGTTAGAGAGTTATCTTGATGATATGGCGAATTACTGGCGGACGTCGATTGTTGCCGGCAGCGGAAATGAGGGGGCGTCGGCGGTGCAACCAAAATAACAAATTCAACAAGAGAAAGGAAGCAAACGTATGGGCAAGGTTTTAGGAATTGTAAACAGAAAGGGCGGAGTAGGTAAGACCACGACTGCCACAACCCTGTCATATCTGCTGTCTAAGGAGGGCTGTAAGGTCGCATTGATTGACTTTGACGGGCAGAGGCACACAACAAAACTTTGCGGAGTGACCGCACCAGAGCAGCTTTTCGTGACAATTTATGACATTTTGAAGTGTATCGTGATGAACGAAGAACTGCCGGATAAAGAGTCCTACATGATAAGGACAGAGACAGGAGTAGATTTAATTCCGGCGAATAACAAGCTGGATAACTTTGATAAGCTGATGTGTGATACTGATTTTGCAGAATACAAGCTGAAAGAGTTTGTGGACACCATTAAGGAGCAGTATGACTACATCCTCATTGACGGGATGCCTAAGATGGGGACAGCCATGATAAATGTGATGATATGCTGTGACAGTCTGATTATTCCGGTACAGTCGGCAACGCTGGCGGTAGAGGGAATGGCAGAGTTTCTAAGGATTTGTTATGGGAAATGGAACAAAAAGGCAATATGGATATCATTCTTTTGGATATTGAAATGGGCAGGATAAACGGAGTTGAAACAGCAAGACGGATTCGGGAAAAAGGATAACAGGGCAATTTTGTTCTTCATTTCCTACTATGAACAGTATTGTAAGGAAATCATTAATGTACAGCCATTTCGGTTTATAGACAAGCCTGTTTCGGAGGAGGAACTGGATCGTGGGTTTAGAGAAGCGTTTAAGGCGATGAGTCAAAAGAAGAAATTTTTGAGTATACATATAAAAAGTTCCATATAAGATTTTGGTAAATAAAATTCGTTATTTTGAGAGTGATAAGCGACAGGTGAATCTTTACAGTACAGACGGTGTTTCTTCCTTTATAAAAAACTGGATGAAGTAGAAGCACAGTTAGAACAGATGAATATCAAGTTTTAAGGATTAGTAAATCTTATCTGGTCAATGTGAACTATGTAAAGGAATTTCGGTATGAAAAAAAAGTAGTGATGGATGACGGCAAAGAATTTAAAATAGGTCCCAGATATAAGGATAAAATACGAAAAAGTTATATTGAATTGATGAGGATAAGCTAAATGATGAAAGTAATGCTGGCAGCCATTGAAATTTTTTTCTTTAGTGTATCAGAGAATTTTTGCACAAAAAGTCCTGACACAAAGAAAGCATAGCAGAGTGTGGGAGTGTTTTGTATGGGGAATGTATTTTGTTATTTCTAATTTTTTTTACTTACAGTTTTGCAAAAAGTGCGTGGGACAATACAGGAATATTTGTTGTCTCATTTTTTTTGCTTTACGTATTTTATATATAGATTCTGCATGGGTTTTATCGGCAGTTACTGCTTTTATGGCAATTAGCGGAGCATTATCAGAAGTATTGACTTATTATGGATGGCAGATATTTGTTCAGAAAAGTGGAGTCAAAGTAGATACGGCAAATGAGGATTACTTACTATTGCTGGTTTCCAAGCTAGTTATGTTTTTCTTTTATAAAAATATTGCTGGCACTTATCAAGCGGCATAAAAATATCAGGTTGAATACACAGGAATGGGTTGAAATTTTTATGATTCCCGGAGGAAGCATTGCCATTTTAGCTGAAATGATCTGTCAAAAGGAAAGCATGAGCGAGACATTGGATTTTGTGGCAGCGCTTATGGTAATGCTGATAAATATTTTTACATATTATTTGTATGATAAAATTGGAGAAACAGCAGAAAAAAAGAGTACGGGAAGAGGTTTTACAGGAGCAAAGTGAATATTATCTCAGACAGTACAATGAAAACATGAATCTGTGGGTAGAAATGAGTGAGTTCCGCCATAATATGACGGAACGGTATCTGATGGAGAAAATGTATCTGGAGAAAGGAGACTATGAGGCACTCAAAAAATATTGCGATAATTCTTTAGAAAAGTTACATAAGCAGAGAAAAAGTATCTAATACAGGGTGTTTCTATTTTGACAGTATTATTGTATGAGATTTTTTCTATGTAAAGAAATGTAAAGGGAAATAAGAGATGCGTGAGTGAGAGACAGGCGTCTCTTTTTTTGCATAAAAATAAAAAGTTACAGATAACCATACGATTCTTGACGTTTTGAAGATTCTGTGTCGAAAAATGGTATTATTAGGAAAAAAGAGGGGGAATCAAGATGAGAAATCTGTTAAACCGCTATTTGAGCAATTTAATGACATTTGGACTGGAGAAAGTAGCAACAGGCGCTGCAACAAAATGCTGCTATTTTATTCTGCATCAGCCCAAGGTGCCGGAAAATCTCAAAAAGTTTTCTGAGAAAGAAATGAGAAAACTTTTTGAAAGAATCGTAGACTTCATGGAAGAAAATGGAAGCATTCAATCGGAGTACAGGGATGTATATCTATTTGCGTTGCAGACCATTGCTGTATATGCTTTCAATATTGGAACGGGTGTTGTCATTGGCGCAGCCTTTGGGGAATTGTTATATTGCATGATATTTCTGATTGCATTTATGCTGTTGCGGCAGGAAGCAGGAGGATATCACGCACCGGGATGGATGAGCTGCTATTTTCTTTCATGTGGGATTCTGGTTTTAACCTTGTTATGGATAAAAGCAGAATTTGCTTATCAGACCTGTCTTACAATCGCTGCGGCGTTGGCTGCGGGGATGGGGATATTTCTATTTGCTCCCCTGGAGGATAAAAATAAGCCTCTGGAGGAAGCAGAAAAGAAAGTAATCGGAAAAAAGGCGCGAATCATAGTTGTAACAGAGCTGATACTCGGAATGGTATTCTTAGCGGTAAATCAGAGAGCTGCATATGCGGTTTTGGGCGCAGTTATCTGGTGTGGAGTGAGTTATCTGGCATGGTCAGTAAAAAGATATACGGAGAAAAATGGGAAAAGTAGAGAAGATAACAATTAAATTGGCAATGCTGTTCATAGGGCTTTCTTTGCTGTTTCCGGCAAGGGTTTTGGCAGCGGAGAAGAATGAAATCAATGAAATCACCGAAAAAAAGCAGATTATATTTTTGCTGGATGCAAGCAAATCAATGCAGGGAGACGGACAGTGGATTGAGGCAGCGGACAGCGCATGCATGATAGCGTCGGCGTTGCCGAAAGAATACGAAGTGGCATTGCTGGTATATAACACGGAAATTGTTTATGAGGAAGATTTCGGAAACATTAATCAGAAAACCAGACATGCACTCGAGACGGTAGAACTGCAGGGCTACACCACCCCAGCGGTGGCGTTGGAAACGGCGGCTGATATGTTTAACAGTGCGGCGGCAGATAAAAGAGTGGTATTTATTTCCGACGGGGAAATTTCTCTGCGGGATCAAAGCGAAACAGAAACTGCAATCAGGCAGTTTGAAAATATGGTGGATCAGATTGCAGAACAGGGAATAAAAATTGACATGTTTGCAATCCCCAATGATAAGACGGAGAATGAGGTTTCGTATGGAACGAAAGTGACGTCAGGAGAGCAGTATACAGTAGGCGAAAACCAGACGATTGAAGAAATCACTGCAAAATATCTGTTCCAGACGTTACAGATAGAAAAAAAGAACTTGGCGAGGCGGTTTCCGGAGAAGGAAATATGACAGTGGATCTGCAGGATACTTATATGCAGAATGCAAAGATACTTCTCGTGTCAGGGGAAAACATCGAGGATTTTCATGTTGCAGGACAGTGTGAGAGCCTGAATATGCTTCAGGGAAACAAGTTTGCGGTTGCTGAATTGGAAAATCCATTGGAACGGCAGATTACAATGGACTATTCTCTGGAAAACAGAGGAAATGTCCATACTTATCTGATAAAAGAATATTTTTAAAAGCTGATATGGAGAAATCCTATACATCAGAGGAAGGGACATTTACCCTGAAGGTAAATGTTGTAAACCATCAGGAGAAGCCGGTTTTGGATTCGGAAACTTTAAAAGACAGTATTTCTGTTTTGATTAATGGCAAGGAAGCGTCTTACCGTGTGGAAAATGGCACGGCGATGGTTCCGTATCAGACAGACGAGACGGCAAAAGTGAATGTGGAAATTGCAATTCAGCCGTCGGGAAATGTGGTTCATTACATAAAAACGGCAGATACGGTGGAATTGACAGTTCCGGTTGTAGAGGAGGAACCTGATTATACGGTTCTTTGGATTGTAATTATATCTTTATGTGCAGTGGTACTTTTGCTCTCTGTTTTATATGAAAGGAAAAAGCAAAAAAAAAACGATGGTGAGACGGGTTCCATTATCATAGAGAAGTCGGAACCTCCTGTGCTGCCGAAATATGATTTCTCAGGACAGTTGGCGGTATATTTGTTAAAGGGGGAGCAGGAAGACGACGTTGCGCCCTGCAGTATTAAGTTATTCGGAAAATCACGAAAAAGTATATCCTTTGACTGGATCAAAGACCGCTGCGGGATTGACTATAAATTATCGGATGCAGATAAAATCAGGTTTACTGGCGGAAAAGACCATGCGCTGTGTTTCAAAAACAGTGGTTATGCAACAATCGTAAAAGAAAACCAGATTTTGAAACGGGAGAGAAAGTATTCTTTATACTATGGAGAAAAAATATTGCTGATTTTTAATAATGGAGGAACAGAAATTGAACTTCATTATAAAAAATATGAAACCAAGCGAAAGGTAAGGAGGAACAAAGTGAATACAATAACACAGACAAACAGGACGATTCTCTTTGAGGAAATCAATCCGGAAAAGCTGAATCTTCTGACACTTGTTGGAGACGTCAGGGGGTAAACAGCGTAAGTGACGACAAAATCAAAGAAATAAACGATGCCTTGCTGGTGAGAAGTTTTGACGAATTTTTGGAGAAATTTGATCCGGTGGTGTATTCGTATTTTGACGCAAACAATCAGAAAGTAATCTATACGCTGAAAAAACCTGAAACGATTGAAGATGAGTTACTGAGTGAAATTCATCTGAACCGCCAGAATGATTATCTGAAAATGCTGATGACGCTTGTTGAGGCAAAGCGGGCGGAGGGAAGCATCAACGTAGATTTTAAATTTGAGAAACTGACGGATATGATTTCACCCAAAAGGTCATCGACGATATCCGACAGAACCGAAAAGAACTTCAGTATACCTACAGCGAATATGCGAAACTTGAGGACGGCGATCCGAAGAAGTTAGATACGGCAGATAAGCTGAATCTGATGTTTGAAGAAGCAAGTGTCAATTACAACAATGTAATGGCAATGCTGCCGCTTGCGATAGAGGATATCAAGACAAGGCTGTTGTTGGGCGATGGACAGAAGAAAAAAGACGAAGCGCCGTTAAGCATTGGCGTGCTCAGTATGGATGAACACGGAGAACTTAAGATTTTAGAGGCGCCGAAGGAAAACAAAAAAGAGCTGATGGTATTAGACGACAATGCCAACGCCGGACTGATTCAGGCAATCGAGAAAGACTATATGGATTTGAACGAGGACGGAAATGAGTATGTTATGTCGTTGGTTGCAAGAACTTTCTGTCCGCTGGCATCTACGATGGAGAGTGTGGTAGATATTGAGAAAGAAGTAGCGAACTACAATTCTTACCTTGAGTTCTACAAGCGGAGCAAGGATGATTTTATCAAGACAGTAAAACCGTTGGTGGAAAAATCATGGGGGTATGGGCTTTTCTTCGAGCAGTATCCGAGAAACTGCAAGGGAATGAAACCTTCTGGTGGTATCGAATGTGAGCAACGATATGCTGGCAAAGAGCAGCAACATTCCGCGACTTTAGCATATCTCAATACGGTAAACGCAAAAATGATTTTGAGAATACCATCTGGTATGCCATTGTTCCGTCGGTTTCTTAAACAGCAGTTCTAAGCTGAAGGCGGTAAAGGAGCGTTTTAAAGGAAATGAGAACGTAGAGAAAGAGGATGTGAACAGCATGGAATCGCTGGTTCGATTCTGGATGCGCTGAAAGATTATGAAGTGCAGTGTTTCTTCAGCTATGAAACGGGGGACAAGACCACCTTTAATGTTATGGCGACAGAGGGAATTGAAAATATGAAACAAAATGTACGCAGTTGATTGGCAAGCCTTTTAGTGAATATGCAATTCCCTGTATCCCGAATTTTTACCGTAATACCAAAAGACAAGTCCGGCGTCATTCTGGATAACAAATGTACATTACAGAGCAGAATACGGCAGCGCTGTCTAAAGAAAAAGAAGATGTTATGAAAATCTGGATTGATGGTGTCTACATAGGAGCTGCTTATGTGGCAGCCGGTTTGGTGGCAGCTTACCAGAGTCCGGACTACTTAAAAGAAGTGTTTAAGAAAAAACGTGGACGATGAGCTTCCGGGTGTCCGGTTTGACATTGAGTCAGGAGATCACGCACTTGCAGGTTCGACTACCATGGCAAAAAGAGATTACAGGATACACCAACGATATCAAGAGCGATATCAACCGGAAGAATTTCGGATTTGTATTTTCTTCCGAAAATGCAGTGCTTAAGGATATGAATATCCAGAACATTATGGTCTACAAGGCACGTAACCTGCTGACAGACGGAAAGAGTTATGAGCCAATCTATAAGACACAGGTGACTACTTACATTCAGAGAGTGATGCGTTTAGCGACAGGCGATTTTAAGCAGGAAAATATTGTGGAGTTTTTCTCCAGCAAGCCTACCAGCCAGAGAAGCAGATGGATGGAGAAGAAGGATTGCATCAATGCGATTATCGGAAACGGAGACGATATCCGGTATTCCATCGACGAGGCAGCGGGATACTGCACGCTTGATATCGCATTTAACGGTAACGTGAAGAATCTCGAAATCGAGATTAACCGGGTCAACAGCGAGGACAGAACATTTTAAATAAAGTCTAAAAAGAAAAGAAGGAGGAAACGAACATGGGTTTTAGATTAGCAGTGAGTGGAGGCGCAGAGAACATCAATCTGGACGAGAAAACTATCCAGAAAGTTACGTTCAGTTCCGATTCCGCAACAGATTCCAACGCAAGGGCTACAGATTTTGGCATTGCAGTAAAGATTACCGGAAAAATGTTGTATAAGGTGGGAGCAGACGGAGAAGACGGAACACTTGATTATCCAAATGGTCTCAGGTTCCGTCCGAGCAGGCAGACTGCTACAGAAATGCACAGATCGATGTTGTATCAGCAGGACAGGTGGTAAGAAAGTACACAATCCCCAATGCGTTTGTCATGGAATATGAGGAGCATATGGATGATGAAACCGGTGTGGGTACATTTTACCTCCACATCAAGCAGAAAAAGGACGAGAATGATGCGGTGAAGATCGAAGGCGGCTACGGTGAATAAAGAAAGGAGAGGAAATTATGTCATTTTTAGTAAAAGTCGAAGGAAGCGAGAGCTTTGAAGTGGCGAAGGAATGTGTCAGAAGCGTAAAGGTTACTACTGATATTCCGCTGGATTCTAATGCGAGAACGAAGGATGTCGGCGCAACTATGGTAATTACCGGAAAGATTTTAGCGGCTTTGGACGGGGATATTACTGACAGTACCAGGAAGCTGGCATTATGGTCCGTTGTTCCGGCGGAGAAAGTGGACTGTTATCGGAAGGTGACAGTAGAGCATGTGGCAGGCGGTGTAATGGAGAGAAAATATTGTTTCCCAAACGCATTCGTGCTTGACTACAAAGAAGAGTTTGGCGATGTAGAGGGGAACCGGAACCTTCACATTAGTACTCAGACAGAAGAAAGACAAAATCGCTTCTGTAGCGGTAGAAGGAAATTATTCAGCATAACAGCAGGGCGCAGATTGTCAGCAAATAGGACAGCCTGCGCCTTAAATCGGCAATAGAAAGCGCATTTTACGGGCTTACTATTGCCATGAATGAAAGGTTGGAACAAATATGAATCCATATCAGGTATTAGGGGTTTCGCAAACGGCTGATGAGGACACCATAAAAAAGGCATATAGAAAAGCGGCAAAGAATGCCACCCCGATACACATCCGGGAGATAAGCGGGCAGAGGAACGGTTTAAGGAAATCGGAGAGGCATACCGGATTCTGAGCGATACACAAAAGAGGGAAGAGTACAACGCTAGGGCAGCGCAGAAAGAACAGAAAAGTGCGGCAGGAAGGAACAGCGCTGGGACAGGAAGGAACGGTGCTGGGACGGGCAGAAAGAATACCGGAGGAGGAACGATTGATCCGGGAGATATTGAAAAGGAATTTGAACGATTTTTTTCCATGGGAAAGCAGAGTGAGAAAAAAAGGAGAATCGCACGCAACAAAAGATTAATCCCATGGATGTGACAGATTTATTTGAACGTTATATGGGATTGAAACGTTGAAAAGACGATTTGATTTTTTCAGACGCAGATTTGCGGTGATATTGAGGTGAAAATGAATAAGAAAAATTTCATGGACATGATGATATGCAGTCTTTCCGCTGCAATTATAATTCTATGTTTTACATATATGGAGCAGAGCAGGGGCGGGATACGCTTATGGCTGTCTGCGGGATTGTATTTCTGGCATTTTTGCTGCTGGCAGTGACGGATTCTCTGTCCGGCAGACAGAAAAAAAGAGGAAATGGGCGGGGAATACAGGAACTGTTGCTGTTAGATGAAGAGGGAAACGAAATATCAGCCTGGCATATTGGCGGAAAGACGTCCCTTTTAATCGGACGGGACGAGCATAAGGAAAACGTGGACATTAATCTTCAGAATACAGAGTATGGCGGAATGGCAGACCGTCAGCACGCCGTGTTAAATTATGCGGCGGGGCAGTGGTATATTGAAGATTTAGGAAGCAGAAACGGCGTAAGAATCCAGGATGCGAAGGATGGCAAAGTGTATCAGGTGTCAAGGGCATCCTGCCGGATTAACGCAGGCGATATTATTTTTATCGGGAATACCAGATTAGGGGCAAAATAGCGTGTACATATGGAGGAAAAAACATGAGTGGAAATTTAATTCGCTGTCAGAACGGACATCTTTTTCAAGCAGGAGATATGGAACAGTGTGTCCGTACTGCAATATTGAGACAACCACGAAAGAAAAAAAAGTCAGTGGAAAAATCGCAGGAAGAAATTGAGGACATTCTTTTTCTGGAGGAGGAGAATCCGGTCTGCGGCTGGATTGTATGCGTAAAGGTCCGAGAAGAGGCAAAGATTACCGGGTCATGGACGGAAAGAATTTTGTGGGACGGGCAGATGATATGGATATTCAGATTCTGGGGGATAACAAAATCGCACGGAGAAATCATGCGGTGATTGTATTTGATGCGAAGAAACGGGAGAACATGATTTTACCGGGAGACAGCAACGGTCTGGTCTATCTGAACGGTGAAGCGGTCTATCTGCCGCAGCCGTTAAGCGCATATGACGTGATTGAGATGGGGAGAGCACATTCCTTTTGTTCCTTTCTGCGGGGAGCATTATATGTGGGAGGACGATAAATGAGTGTCCCGTACCTGACAGTCTGTATCTTATGCGCTTTCTTAGGAATTGCATTTTTGTACCGTTTTTTGTCTGGTATTCGGAGCAGCAGAGAGGGATATGAGACGGGAGCCTGCAAGACCATCGGCAGCCGTGAAATACAGATGGATTACTTTACAATAGAAGAAAATGAGAATGGTTTACTGGCGGTTTTAGCAGACGGAATGGGAAAAGAAGCGGGCGGCAGAATTGCTGCTAAGACAGTCATTCGGGTTTTTAAAGAAATTTTTGAAACGTACAACATGGCAGACCACCCGTCCTATTTTTTTAAGAAAGCGTTTCAGACGGCAAACCGGGAAATTTTAAAACAGATGGATGAGGGAAGAGGAATGGCGGCAGTCAGCGCCGTTATGATACAGGGAGGATTTCTGTTTTACGGGATTGTCGGGAATGTAAAGATTGCAGTATTCCGAAATGAGGAATTGGTTCCCCTTGGAACGGGACACACCGTAGATGTGCTGGCACAGGATAAGTATGTGGAAGGCGTTCTGACAAGAGAAGATGCCCTGTCTATGCTGCAGGAAAAAAGAATTTACAATTACCTGGGAAGAGACGGTTTTAAGGAAATACAGTTCTACGACAAAGCCGGTTCGTTTACAGGAAGGGGATGTGGTGTCAGTTTTCAGTAATGGAATGCAGGAGAGCGTGACATGGAAAGAAATGGAAGACTGCTTAGCCCGGAAGAAAAGCTGTAAGAGAATGGCATTTGATTTGGTGGAACTGGTAAATCAGAAAAAAAAGGCTATAAGGATAATGCCAGCGTAATTCTGATAAGAGTTGGAGAAATGACATGAGAAAACAGAACAGTGATTTTGAGGCACGGTTTATTTCCGAAGAGGGAAGCAGGTTAAAAACAGAGATTATTTTGGGTATGTGGAATTAGATGAGTTCGCCTGCTATGTCATCGCAGACGGAATTACGGAGGTCACGGATGTAGAAAGCGCAAGGCTTGCCATTGAGACAGTCATTCTTAGTTTTCAGGAAAATCCATCTCTGTCAAAGCGGGCTGTAAAGAGATTATTAAAGCGGGCAAACCGGGCATTGTTAGGAAAAGAAAGTGACAGACGGTTAAAGGCATCTATTACAGTGGTTGTAACGGATTACCAGAAGATGAGATATGGGTATGTGGGGAACACAAGGCTCCGCATGTACCGGGGGAGGGGCGGTTTACCGTCAGACGAGGGATATGTCTCTTGCTCAGGAGATGGTGGAGCAGGAGAAAATTGCCAAAGATGAGTTGATGCAGCATGAAGAGGAATAATCTTTATGCCTATCTGGGACAGAAAAATTTTTAAGTCCGTGGTTTCAAAGAAGATAAAGCTGGCGGAAACCGACATGATTGCTCTGTATACAAGGGGAATCTGGGAGAATGTGGACGAGGCGGAGCTGGATGATGTTTTTGCAGAAGCTGATAACGAAGTGCAGACAACGGTGGATAATATCGAGGACTTATTGCTTTCAAGACAGCCGGAGAATCTGGACAACTATACGCTGGCAGTTATTTTTGTAAATAAAGTATACCAAAATCCAGAGAAGCGGAAACGGATAAAAAAATAGTGATGATTACGGTTATTGTTGTCATAGCGGCAATCGTTATCGGTGTGGTGCTGTGGTTTCTGCGTGATAGAAAAGTGCAGCGTACTGAGGATATGAATTATCATTTTACCAATACGGTGGAATATATCAATACCGGAAATTATGTCAGGGCAAAGGAGGAATGCGAGCAGGCGCAGAAACTGGCAGAAAAGCTAAAAGACAGCAGTATGAGAAACCGTCTGCAGGAATATTCCTTTGTGATAGAGACTGTGATACTGGCAGATGAAAGCTACAGCAGCGCAGATTATGAAGCGGCCGAAGAATACTATCTTTCTGCATTGATCGCACCAGATATGCGGACAATGTAGGGACGGATTACATAGAAAATAAGCTGGAGAATATCAGCGTATTCCTGTCGGTGGAGGATTATATAAACCTTGGAGATTCCCTGTTAGAGCAGGGCGATTATGATGGGGCGGAAGAGAAGTATCTGCTGGCAAAAAAAGCTGCATTGTCCGTACATGATACGGAGGGCAAACAGACCGCTATGGATTCTCTGGAAAAGCTTTATGAGGAAAAGGCAGATGCCGAGAGCGCGGCACAGGAAGAAGCAGACAGTCAGGCACAGCAGACAGTTGCCGCAGCGGAGATGGTGGCAGCGGGAGATAAGGCATGTCTGGAAAAAGATTATGTTGGGGCGAAAGTTTATTATACGATGGCAGTTGCCAAGTATGGTGAAGTAGCGGATACGGCGGGACAGGAAGATGCACAGAAAAAATTGGATGCCGTAGAAGAAAAGTTAAGTGAACAGGAGGAACAGAAAAATACGGCGGCTGCCTATGAAAGCCAGGGAGAAGCCTGCCGGCAGTCCGGGGATTTGTGGGGAGCAAAATCACAGTATCTGTCTGCAAAATCGGTTTATCAGGAACTTGGGAGTGATGAAGATGTGCAGAGGATAGAGGGAATTTTGAGCGATATTGATATGCAGATCACAGAGGGGTAAATATTGTGGAAAGTATGACAGATTTACAGCAGCACATACGAAAAAGCTGACAGAAATAGAGGATCTGGACGAGCGGAAGGACGCAAGGGACATATTGTTGGAAGGTCTTGTGCCCATTTTTGAACGGATGGAAAAACGGTATCTGGATTTGGAAAATCAAATCAAACGGGAAATAGAGATTCCAAATGAGAAATATGCAGTCTCTATGACGGTTATCACCCAGAAAGATTATGACCCTATCAACGGAACACTGTACCCGGTTGTTCCGGCATTACTGCAGGAGGATAAGGAGCAGGAGAAGCAGGAAGCAATGCCCTGCATTATCTATTTTGCGGGCAGTTATCAAAAGAAAGCAGAATTTGAAAAAGCAGCAGATTTTCAAGGGGTCGATGACAGCGGCAAATCCTATACCGTCCGGGTGCGCAAAGCAAAATGTTATCAGCAGGCGTTGTCGGAGCTGTATCAGGTATTCGTCTATAACAAGATATGCTGGACAACAGTCAATACGGGATATCTGGATAGATTTTATGAAATAGATACGGACGGGGAAACGGACATAAACAGTCTGAAAATAGATTTTGGCAGCTATGAGGAAGATATCAAAATGACATGCTTCTGTTATGGAATATCGAAAAATTCACATTCCAATGCCGTAAATTTATGGTCCCGTGTATGGATGAGAAATATTATGAACATGAACTGGATTTGAAAAAAACTATGATTTGGACAGCGGATATATGCTTGGAATCAATGAAGATGTCCTTAAAGTCAGGCATGAAAAAGATAAAATTATTATGACGTCGCTGAAAGAATCTTTTCGGGATTGGGAAGCATATCGTTTCATTGAAAAGACAGATACAAGTTCCCATGGGTATACCTGCGAAATGTTAAGCAACAGCAGAAAAGCAGTTTTTTTCAAAATTACAGAGAACGGCAGGAAAGTTCCCTTGACAGCCGGACAGAGTTGTTTTGATGGTACAGAGCTTTGAACATAATGTTTATGTAGAGTTAGAAAAGTGTGAGGTGCTTGAAACACCACCGGAGTCCTGTCTGGAAGGGGATATGAACCATTTTGGAAATACCGTTTTCCGATGGAGACAAGAAAAACGTTGGCATTGTATTTCACACGAAAGGGACAGAAAAGAACTTTTGCGAAGATATGGTACGTTTTTTCGTGTCACAGATACAGCTATCTGTCTGTGAATATAAGTGTGTTGGTATTCTGATGGATTCGCACCTTTAACCATTTTATGTTAGGCGGTACAGCCTTTGTAAAACGACAGGGAGACAGGACACATAGGACAAAGGAGTTTAAGTGTATGCAGTATATCTGGGAGGTTGTGCTGGCAGCAGAAAAAAAATGGAATCAGGGAAGCCGATTTGCGGTATGAGGTGGCAGAGGTGCGAAGCCCATATCTGGCAGGTTTCATTTGTGACTTAAATACGCAGACCGTAGAGCAGACTGTTGTAGAGGTAACCATTTTACCGCTTTTTGATATTTTCAGTGAGATATTGATAACCAAAAGGGATATGAAAAGACAAGGGAAATCTTTGGATACAGTCTTCATTACCTGGCATTGACGGACTTGAGGATGGGCAAGAGCAAAAAAGATTACTATCTTAAGTTCTTAGCAGAGGAATTGAAAGCGGACAGTTTGAAGTAAGGCAAAGGCGGCAATGCGGTTATTTTCACGGTATGAAAAAGATATCTTGTACTGGCTCTCATGGATGTGGTGGCTTCCTGCAATTATCTTGAAATTTTCAAATGGTTGTTTCAGGAGATATATATAAATCCATGATATACGTCAGCATGGATTGTGCCAATGAGCTTTATATTTACGTTGGAAGTGCAGAGACAGGAAGAAAGAGAGCGGGTTCAGTTTTTATTAGACACCTTTTTTGCCAATAGGTATGAGGACAGAAGTCTTTTATCTGGAACATTTTTGGAATCCTGGATATGGAAGAAACCATGGTGATAGATAAGGTACTTTTAATATAAATGTGGAGGTGATAGGTATGGAGGCAAACCAGAACGGATACAAAGAAAAAACGAAATGAAATATGAAAAATCAGAACTGGAGTTGATGACCACCTATCAGCTAAGGAAATCTGCCGTCGTGAAAAAGATTATGAATGGTGTGATACACCCTCTCGATAAAGAAGAACTGATCCAGACGATTATGCGTTACATGGGAAAAAGACAGGACTTCCTTATCTGTGACAGGAAAAAGGGGGAGAAGAGCGGGTAGAGGAATTTTTAAAAATACCAGGATTGTAATAAAACCCAGTGAAGAATTATACTGCCAGTCCCAGATTTTAGCTTATGAGGGACTGTCTATCGAGTATTATGACGACTATACCATTCCTTATAAGAAAGAGTTGGCAGGAACAAATGCCTTTTTAATAGGAAGCGATATGACACTCTGTGCGATGTTAAATCTCAAAGAGCATGGGGAAAACAGGAAAAATTGTATCTTACCAAGGCGGCGGAGCTAGAGACTCGGGAGACGCAGAGAAAAAGATTACAGGATTTTCTGCATGGGACGTCAGACATCGGAGAGCTTGTATCATTTGTATTATGGTGAGCACACGATATTGCCGGAGCATATCGAGGTTTACAGTATACCACTGATTGATTTTGTGGTGAGAAAACCTGTCACACTGATGCTGCCCATGGCGATTGATTTTGGTTCTGTAAATACCACTGCCGGGGTGTATCTGGATTCTGCTTATTTTGAAAATGTCGGAGAGCAGGCTGCGGTAAAAAATTGCAGGGAAAATGAGATAAATTATACAGCTTTTGAGGATGGTAACGGAGAAAGTATGCTATTGCCTAGCGTGATTGGAGTATTGGCAGTGGAAGAAGAGGATTACAAGCTGCTGTTCGGTTATGATGCGATAAGGCTGGCAAATGCAAGTTATGTGGATGAGGGTTTTTGTGTCTTTTATGATGTGAAACGCTGGATTGGGGAATACGAGAAAGAGGAAGAAATTGTTGACAGACAGGGACGGCGGAGGCTGGTAAAAGCGGGCGGAGATTTTACGTCGATTTTTCCTGTATATCATAAGAAAAACGGAGAACCGTTTTAAATGCCGCATTTCTCAGGTACATATCTCAAGTCCGGTGAAGCAGAAGCATTATTTCCGCAGAATGTTCCGGGAAATACTGCCGGAATATATGATCAATCAGGAGATTATGTTAGATGAGGGAATGGCTGTATTATATAACACCATTTCGAATATGTTAGAGCAGGATACTTTGGAAAAACGAAGAATATGAAGCGCTTATCATAGACTGTGGAGGAGGGACAACAGATTTATGTTCTTATCGTTTTCGTATTCAGGACCGCAGAGCCGCTTACAAAATCTATATGGAAACTACATACGAAAACGGCGATACGGACTTTGGCGGAAATAACATAACGTACCGCATTATGCAGATATTGAAAATCGCACTGGTGCGGGCAACTGGAAATCAGAATGTAAGCAGTGTGAAAGAAATCCTGGAATACATGGATACGGATATTTACCGTTTTATTGATTCGCATGGAGTAAAGGAGTTTTATCAGTATTTAGAGCAGGAATATCAAAAAGCGGAAGAGACACTTCCGACGCGTTTTGCCGATTTTGAAAGATATAACCGCAGCGAGTATTACAAGGTGAAAAATAATTTTTATACCTTGTTCAATACAGCAGAGCAGATAAAAAAATTATTTTACGGAAAAGTCGGAGCATTGAGGTCACAGTTACTTCGGAACAAAAAAGGACAGCGGGAAAATACTGTTTTATTGGATAAATGGAAACTGTCTTTCTGGAAAGGGAACAGCCTTACAGTGGAAAAGATGATACCGGAAGTGATGATGAACTATTTTGAGATAGAGCTGCTGTTATCCGGCGAGATATACGGCATTGTACAGAAATTTATGGAGGAATTATACCACAGCGGAAGAATACAGGATTTTTCCTTTATTAAGCTGACGGGGCAGTCCTGCAAGATTGATTTGTTCAAGGATGCGTTAAAAGAGTTCGTTCCGGGGAGAATGATACAGTTTCGGAAAAGGGCGAATATTGATGCGGCAGATTTTGAATTAAAGATGACTTGTGTGGACGGGGCGCTGAAATATCTGCGTGACCGGAAATATGGGCTGGCAGATATTCACCTGAACAATGGAAAAGCTGTGCCCCTATCGGATTACCGCTTATACCCACAATGGAAAAGAAGTGGTACTGGTGGATGGTTTTAAAGACTGGGATACGGCGGAACTATTTCGAGGAATATGGAGGATTTGATTCTTCCGCTGTATTTGAAAAATACGGACGGGGAGGAACATTGCCGTTTTCAGTATGTATGCAGGCAAGAAGATTTTCACAGAAAAGCTATGAGGAGATTGAGGCGGTTTATGGTTCCCATTATTCTACAGAAAGAGACGGACAGTATTGAGAATGGAGATGTGAAGTTCTTCGTATGGGCAGAACAGGAGGAATGGGGGATTTCAGGTTGTTCCGGTTTACTGTAAAATGGATGAGCTTTATCTGGGGAAAGCAGAATTTTTCAGTTTCGAGAGTGATAACTGGGTGAACAGTTTTTTTGACGGGAAGAAATAGGAGTGTGAAGTTTCATGGAAATCAGGGTTCCGGTGTTTGCGGGCAGGCGTATTTTGGAAAAAAAGAAAGTTTGTGGGATATCAGGGATTACACCTATGCAGGATGGCAGTTGTATTATGCGGATCATACGGATGGCCTGTTAAAGGGCTGTGAGATACATGCAGAAGATGGTCGGCTTGTCATCGGGAAGGGAATGCTGAAATTTCACGATTTTATTTTATCTGATGATGGAAGAGGAGAGGTGGATTATCAACCGAAGAACAGGTGGCAGATGCTGAAAGCGGAATTTTCAGAGGATGAGACAAACTTAGACTACAAGGCATACTGTGTCAGATTTTTTCTGGATGCGGAGTTGGAACTGGGCGAGAACCAGATGGAAATGTGCCGCTTCTATCTGCGGAAGGTTCGGCACTGCGTGACAGCTATAAGAATTTTTGCGGATATGTCAACCGAGTACGATACGGTAAATCTGATCTGTGCTACGGTGGCAGGAATTGGGAGAAAACGCTGCATCCGGTAGTGGTTAAGCAGTTTGGAGAAGAAATTTGGAATGCGAAAGAGAAGGAGACTTCTGATTTTGCTTTTTCTTATATGATTGCAAGTAGCAAGGGAAAGATAGAGCGTCAGTCTATTATAAGGTATTTGCAGGATAAAGGCAGGAAGGAAAGCGAAAAGATTTATCTGCATGGGATAACAATATGATTTATGCAGAGATGGAACGAATATTAAGGCACAGAGGTACTGGACATGGAAAGGGCTATGATAGAAAGATGATTTATGTAGAGTGAGGTGGAGACGATGGAAATGGTATATGAGAAGGTAAAACTGTTTAGAAAACAGATGGAAATTTTAATTCGGAAGGATTTAAGGATATGCCGGATTATGTTGCCAAAAAGAAATACCCATCAAAGCACAGACCACCGGTCATATTGATGGATAAGAATAATATGGTTAATTTTACATTTCATCTCATGGATATGGCGCTTGCAGAGGGACAGTTAAAAAAGGCAGAGGGATTTGTGAAAAGTATGAAGCAGGTGTATGTAAATGCAAAATTTCAGGAATTACAATATGGTGAACGGAATGATGGCGGTAAAATAGCATGGCTTGCATATGAAACAATGGCGATTGATGCAGATATTTTAATATCATGTTTATTACTCCATTAGAAGGAAAACTGCTGTATGGTTCATTTAACTGTATTTTTGGGAATGCAGGATGAGTGGGAAGAAATCGCAATGTACTGTATTAGGACGATTACGAAGGTAGAGGAGGAGCAGCAATGAGAGCAGTTCGTATTGAGACATCTCCGTTTCAGATTCTATCATTGGTGGAATTTGATATTAATAAAAGAATCAGCATGAAGCCGCTAAGATATCCGGTTATATCTGCGGAAGAAAAAAATCGGATAATGGCTATGATATCGGAAGAAACATGGGCACATATTTGGTTTTATGATGAAACCGGAGGGAAAAATATTTTTATTTTGCGGGTATATCGAGGGATTTGAGAATCCATGCAGAGGCGGGACACATTTTTTATTGACGGTACTTTTAAAAAAACAGGACAGGCAAGATGGATATGGGGAGCATATTGAGTGTATCAAAATGCATCCACCTCCTACCAGAAAATACTTGAAACCATAGTACAGGGATACACAGATGGAAAGCTCCTTATGGGAACGGAAGCAGGAAACATAGGAAAGATGGTTGTCCAGTATAAGGAGACAGACTGGGAATTTGCAAAGCGCCTGGCTGCTCAAAAATACTGTGATAATGGCAAATGAGAAGAGTGCCGGTGTGAAATACACTTTTTGGAATTGTAGAAGCGGGACGTGAATTGTTATCTTATGAAGCGTATTCCATAGTAAATCTGATTGGGGAATATCAGATAAAGAAAGACTGTGGCATGGCGGAAAAGGATGCAGTGGCGATATAAAGTAAAGACCAGAGATATTTTATCTGGGAGATTCCGTTTGTTTCTTTGGAAAAAAAAAAGAATTATATTGTCGGAGAAGCAGAGCGGAAATGGGAAGGAAACGAGGTATAACTATTATCTGCTGGAAACTAAGGGAGAATTACGGCAGATGTCATATGGCAACAAGAAGATCATTGGCGCGTCCATGAAGGAAACGTCACAGCCGTAAAGAAAGACACGGTAAAAGTTGTTGCTGATGGAGGATAAAACAGGAGGATGGGCAGGACAGAAATGGTTTTGCTTATTCTACAATTTATTCTTCACCGGATGGCACCGGCTGGTATTGTATGCCGGAAAAAAGGGGATAGTGTCCGTTTATATTTTCCGAATGAGAATGAAGCAGAGGCATATGTGAATAGTTCTGTGAATGAACAGTCATCAAACAGTTCGGCACGCAGCAATCCGGATGAGAAGTCCATAAAAAATAAGCAGGGAAAAGAAGTTTTGTTTCAGCCTGACCGGCTGATTCTCACAAATAACAATGGGATGTCGGTCAAGATCATAGACGATGAAGGAATCATAATAGAAAGTGATAAGAGTATTACGATAAAGGCAAAAGAAAATATAGGAATTATCAGCATGGAGCAGGGCGTGGAGATGTCTGCGCCGGAAAAGATTGCATTTCAACAGGGAAGTACCATGTTAGAGCTTGCGGATGATATCAATGTACAGGGTGGACGTGTAAACATGCAGTAATACAGAGGAACGATAATGGAAAAATTTCTTGATGAACTGATATTAAGTGAGCGTAAAAAGAGGAAAGAAAAGGTTCTTGATAAGCAGATTGATCTGGAAAGAGATCTGCCGGACAATATCTTCAAACGGTAGTAATGTCAGACAAAGCGACCAGTATAAAGATTCCGGCTTTTATGAATGATTTACCGGAAAAATTGGTAGAACAAAAATATGAGTTTGAGCCCATACCGCAGATTATTAAAAGTACGCAGAATGGAAACATTAATTTTACGTTTTCACTGCTTGATGTATCAGTGGAACCGGGACAGCTTGGAGAAATTTGTCAGGGCTGCAAGCGGGCATGGAGAAGAATTTTACCGGAAATCATTTTTTATGAGGAAGGGGAGGAGGACATTAACGGCATCAGGGTTCATTGGATGGAATATTCCAATCATGCGGCAGGAGGAAAGCTATATAATTTCCTGTTTTATGCAGCGACAGAGCAGACACTTGTGGGGAGTATGAATTGTCCTTATAACAAGCATGAGGTTTGGGTGAAAATAGCAAAACTTTGCATGAGAACATTAAGAGGAAGAAGATATGACGGAGAGACAGCAGCAGATCATGGAAATCGGGAAAGGGATGATGGAACCCATATTTATGGGACAGCTTCCGAATTGATGAAAAACTATAAGGATGAGGAAACAGACATATTGGCAGGCTTGGAAGAAAGGCTTGGAGAAGTATTTCAAAAAGGCACAGCAGATGCAAAAGCTGATAGAAAAGGAAAGATTTGCACAATGGGGATCAGCTATCTGCAAAGCAGTGTATTGACAGGAAATTATGAGCTGCAGAATTGATTTATACGATAAAGAGTTTTATTTGGACAGTGCAGAATGCTGTACCTACTGGAATCCAGCGTTTATTACAGAATACATACAAAGGATATAAAATATTTTAAATATAACATACATGGCAAAGTGCCACAGATAAGGACATATGAGATACAGGAATTTATGGATGGCTATATCATCAACTACTTGTATTTACTGGCACAGTTTCTGGAGCAGATCATGCCGCAAATCCTCTGTAAAATCAGACCTGCCTTCCGGAGGTCATGGATGACGGTATGCATGTGATTTTTGGAGAATACATGGGAAAAGGAATGATCATAGTGGGGAGACAGAGGAATGAAGTATTATCTGTTAAACTGGGAGGAAAAGGAAATCCGGTGCCGAGGATCCGAAACTGGATGGAGAGACTGGATTATCAGGCAGTTCAAAGAAGAGAATTGGCGAAGTTACCGGAGCGAACCATTCTTTTTGGAAGAAAATTCGGATACACTGTTTTCTGATGTGATAGAAAACCGTTTTTTCTGGTGTCAAAAAATGTTTTGGGATGTGTCAAAATGTATGAAGTGCCGACCAGAGGAAAAGAAATGGTTTTGCTTGATGGCATGAACGGTTTTGCAGAAATTTATTATATGCCAGTGTATCCACGATATCGTTGTCTTTCAGAAGAAACCGTTTTTTAATAATGATTATTCTGTGATTCAGAATTGATATTGATAAAGAGAAGATAAAATATGTACCTCCGGTTTTTGAAGTGGCAGAAGTAGAAAAAGACTATCTCATCTGCCGGTTGGACTTTATAGAAAGTATTTTGCGAAGAGGTGCAAAAGGAATCAACTAGCAGAGCTTAAGGTGGAATAGGAGGAGCTGAATGTCAAAAGGAGATAATTTTGCGAATGGCGCATTGGTGACACGGGCAGGAAATGCGAAAAAATCGTCAGAAGAGTTAAATGGTATATCAGAAAGTGCACAGGAACAGCATGAGATGGAACTGCAGGCATTATTTGACCAATTGGAATTGGAGGAGGGCGAAGAGGTGCAGTTCCCGTATCTGGTTCGGGGAGCGGAGCTTACTGTAATTGCGGGACGCATAAAAGGAGATTAAATTTTGCCAATATGCCATGGGTGTATACAAACGGGGAAGCCTATGATGCACGAAGAAGATTGTGAGGTTGGGGATGACAAAAATATTCCATCTTTTGGAATTTGCCAAAGCGAAGAGAATCCGGTGAACAAATCATGGTTTGCCAAAGCAGGGGGACAAGATCAAGGATTTTTTTACCGGAGAGGAGGACACGGATGATGCGGAAAAGATCATCCTAAAGACGGAGGACGGACAGAACGTGAAAGGCTATCCCTGCACGCCCTGCATTGTGGGAACATGGAAGGGATGTATATGAGTCAGAGAAAATT
>VOFB01002868.1_pt1 | contig 46827 bp, 53 predicted proteins | sample 5384141 | NCBI WGS metagenome assembly VOFB01 (sample SAMN12384721, study PRJNA508395) | human gut metagenome | isolation source: healthy gut A | host: Homo sapiens | reverse complement strand
CCAACGCATCTGTATACCGTATCCTCGATATTCATCAGATACGACACGGCACCCTCTCCGCCAATCTGGCAGGAGAAGCACTTGAACAGATTCTTGCCGGGGCTGACCGTGAATTTCTTCGCGCTTCTGCACTTGGGGCATTCGCAAACATAATCCTGCCGGATTTCCTCAGTTCCCGGAAATCCTGCACAACGTCAAGCAACCTGCCGTCCGACGCTGATTTTATCCTTAATATTTCGTTTTCATTAAAATACATAACTAAATAATTATATAAATAAGCCGCAACTTCATAAGACAACACAAAATTACCGGATTGCAGCAACCCGAATGGACTGAAATGATGATGTTCCCGAACACTTTGCACCTTTCAATTCATTGACATCTTGTCCCGGTTCACTGTTTTAGTCCTTTCGTACTCCAGCAGAGCGGACGTCACCGCCTTCCGAAAGTTCTCATTCACAGCTATTGCACCATAAAGCAGCCTATGTAGTCTTTCCCCCTTACAACTGGAACCATGTCCGGCAAATATCTCATAACCCTCCCCTGTATCCTCTTCTGACATTATTGTACAGGAAACATGTAAACCGATCTCCTTACTTTGTTCCAGTATAAAGGAGAGAAAAGCCTTTATTTCAGTTTGTTTATTCTTGGAATTCATAATCTTATATCTATTGTAGTTTAATTTTTATTACATTTGCAATGTTTTAATTTGGATAAAAAACATTTGGCGAAGTGTTTTTATCACAATAATTGTTTTGTTAGCCCTCACTAGGTTATAGAGTCTAGTGAGGGTATTTTTCTGTATGCAGTCTATAACATTTCCAGAATCTCATCATAGGTCATTTGCCCTTTTCGCCTTTCCGGTGTCCCGACCAATGCCATACGTTCCCTTTTCCTTTCACAGAAATAGCTGCGTACACACCGGCGGAGATAATTGTAAGGATCAATTGTGAACAGTTTCTTTTCACACACACCTGATATTACACGGGTGATGATACTTTGCCATGCTTCCTTTATAACATCCTGGCTGTTAGTGAATCCTCCTGAATACATATAGCCTTTGATCTTTGATTCGTAAGTGGTAAAGGCTGATGTCATTTCCTCCATATCACTTTTTTCATAAAAGTTTATCATGACTTCGGCTATACGGACAGCCTCGCGATAGCGTTGGACCAGATCTCTTTGGGAAGAACTGTGTCTGAAAGGTATTATAACTTTCTTGCAATAATCCCCGCGTGTCATCAGAACCGGTTTGCTATCTTCCGTCATAATGACTATCCCTTTTATGGAATCAGGGGATACCTCATGCTCAACCGCATACAGGAGCCTGCCTAAAGTGAACCGATACATACGCTTCTGTTTTCTTAGCAAGTAACGTCCATCAGAACCGGGTCTTATCAGTCTTCCGGTGTTGGTGTTCCATAATTCACCATTCCTGCTTATCTCATAGTGAAATCCATGAATAAGATACCGTTGATTTTTATCTAGTGTATTCATTTTTGCTCCTTATTAGTTAATTACCAGTCTCCACCATCATTTAATACGCCATCAATAGTAGTTACACTATTTTCAATGTTGCTGCCTCCATATTGCGTAAATTCCGGTGTAGGATTATAGTCTGTATCTCCATGCATCATTACATGAAGTGAACCACTGGCTGAATACAGCCAAAGGCGTTTACCGTTCTTTTCCCACTTTTTTGCAAGTCGTTTCAAAGAGTCAATTAACTTATCTTCTTCGGGAGTACATTCTATCCCAGCTTCTGTTTGATATTTGCTCATATCTTTCCTGTTTTACGCCTATTCATAAGGGTTTGTTTTACAGTAATTTTTATTCTCTGACATATTCAGTAGCTTATTTAAAGACTCATCTGAAAGAAGATGTTTGTTGCTAAAGTTTCCAAGCATTGAACGAGGTTCAATATTTTCATCTCTCATAAATTTCTGTATCTCGTATATATGAAAAAGTAAACCTTCACAATCTACTTCATAGTATTCAATGCCATCGTCATTACTGGCCGATACTTCGTAACCAATCCATCCACCATCTCCAATATAAGTACTTTATCTCAATATTACGGCAAAACCGTAACTGATAAGTAATAGCCTTAATACATCTTTTCCACTCATATTCATTCCTAATCGGTTTTATTTAGCAGAATGTCACAATAGGCATCTGCATCTATTTTTTGAGATTGTATTTTATTGATTTTGAATCCGGCTTCTAAAAAATCAGAAAGTTCGATGCCTGATAAGAAAAAAGTCCTTATCTCAATATATTCTCCGGGCATTGTTAAACCTGACATCTCCTTTTGTTGCCAATATCTAACCCATGTATGAGCGTTCTTATTGAGAAGGTTGAATATAATTTGTTCTATACTCATTCTTAATTTAATATTAATCATCTTCAACGAAAGTGTTAGTCGTGTTTATCACACCAGCAGAATCAACGCTCTTACCATCCCGGATAAACACTTTTTCTCGCATTAACTCTTCATAGTCATATCGTGACATTCCGATTACACACACACGACCATCAACATACAATTTACATTTCATTAATTCAGTTTCTTCTATCGGACCGATAACATCTATTTGAATTGTTCTTTTATTCATAATTCATTCCTTTCTAATTCGTTTTACGTTAACCCTCAATAGAATACAATGCCTGCATACAATCGAAGGGAAAAGATGAATTCAAAGCGTCATATACTTCTTCCGGTATATCATCTTCGCTTTCAAAATTACCTTCAATACATACAGAACCAAATGCTGTTGCAACGTGCCTTTCTTTATACTCCTTACCATTAATGGTTACGGCTGTTTCCCATCCGTCAGAAGTTATTTTGATTACTATCTCATTCATGTTTGTTCTGTTTCGAATCAAACTAGACCAGCCCACTCATTAATCGTAGCATTCAAATTCGCCATAACAAGCATCTTGTCACTTTCGTCATACTCCATAAGCACCTCCACTGTTCGGTCACCATTACAATCATTGTATTCCCTTCCTGTCTGAATATTGACAGGAAGACCGTTCTCGTGGACTGCTTCAAGCCATGCCTCAAGCAATCCTTTTTTCATTTCTATTTTAGCACTTTTCATAATTTCTTACTTTAGCAATAACAGACGATCCATTCTTCTTTATACCAATCTCGTCCAACACCAATACATCAGGATATTTTGTCACCCATTCCGGAAAATAATTTGTTGTCAGAACAACAGTAAAATCACCTTGAAAATAATCCCCTCTGACCAACGCCTCGTAATACTGTAACTGCCATTCCGGGATGTCATCAAACACCATTACATCAACATTTGTATCAATATGTTCCAAGAAACTTTTAAGACTTGATGATCTGACATCATAAAAAACACTACGCTTGTTTTCGCACATTTGAAGTGCCAACTGAGTTTTTCCACACCGAGGAGCTCCTACTAATAGTATTACTTTCATATCATTCACAATTTAAGTTTATCACATTCTTCTGGAAAAAGTTCTTCAAGAGGTTTGCCTAAATACTCAGCAATAATTTTCTTCTTTACCAACGGAGGTTCTGTCTTACCTGCAACCCAATTGTACACACTAATAGTTGATGAACACGTTAACTCAGCTATCTTTTTAATTTCTTCCACTTTCAAATTGGGAAGACTATTCACATACTCACTAAACAGCATATCTATTAATATTTTAAAGATTTATAATTCTGTTTACCGTTTAATTATTATATTTACAATGAAAATTTATCTTTCACAATGCAAATATAGATGTTTTTTCAATAAACTCAATATGAAATGTAGAATTTATTTCAAATAATTGTATGAGAATAATAGATCAGTTAGATAAATACATGAGCTTTAAAGGAATAAACGACAATCAAGTTACAAAAAAGTGTGGCTTGTCTGTGGGTTTATTAGGTAAAGCACGGAAAGGAGAAAGTGATTTAGGCAAAAAAGCAGTAGATAAAATATTGAATTTTTATCAAGATATAAATAGAACTTGGCTTCTTACAGGAGAAGGGAATATGCTACAAGACTGCATGATTAAAAAAGAATTTCCTAGTACAGAAAAGATTGAAGTTTCAGCTGAAGCTTGGAACGTTATCAAACAACAAGCAGAAAGCCTAGCCAAGCAATCTGAAATATTAGCTTCAAAAGAAAAGCAAGTAGAAGAGTTAATCTCCCTTTTGAAAAAAGTCAATGTCCCAATGGATGGCAATGTCAAATGTGCCGCTGTAAGCGGATCAGATTTGGTGGAATAGAATATATAGTTCCTAAATATTAATGAATTTAAAAGATATGAATATAATATTGTAACACTATTGGTTAAGAGAGAAAATAATTCAAGTTTTAATGAATAAATAATATTGTAATTATGGAAAAAAAAGAAGGAAATGAAAATTTTTGATTATGAGAATTGGGATTCAGACAAGTTGTCAGACCATCTCGCTAAATACATTAAATACAAAAGCGATTGTTATAGCTTGATAATACATAAAAACGATTGGGATGGATATGAAGATCGTTCATGGATTGCTTATTATGCGAAAGAAAATCAAACAAGTTTCAGTACACAAAATGAGTTGCTTAAGGTTTCAGGAGCCACTCTTCACAAAGTTCTTGTAAATATGGCTATAGCCTACTCTAGATTTAGAGAAGAACAAGGAGATGATCCCAATTATCATTGGAAACTATAACTTTTATGGGTCAAATTCTATTCTCGGATTATAATGCTAACATCCTACCAGCCGAATATTTTTTGTGAAAGTATATAGGGAGGTAAGAGTTTTTCGTTATCTTTGCTCCCTACATGATAAAACTGATTTTATTTTCCTGTTAACCATTAGGATCATAAGATATACCTTCTTGATGATTTCTTTAAGTAAAAAATGAGAATTAATGAATATGAGAAATTTGTTTTTGACTTTAGCTTTCGGTCTATGTTCCGGCGTATTCGCCCAAAATACGACTGTTTTTGAATCTCCTATTATGGGGTGGAGCTCATGGAATACCTATCGGGTTCATATCAATGACACCTTAATAATAAGGCAAGCGGATGCTATGGTGCAAAAAGGACTGAAAGAAGTGGGCTATTCCTATGTGAATATAGATGACGGTTTTTTTGGATGGCGGGATGAAAAAGGAGTGATGCGAACACATCCCGAGCGTTTCCCGAACGGATTGAAGGGAGTGGCGGATCATATTCATTCTTTAGGATTGAAAGCCGGTATTTATTCGGATGCGGGAAGCAATACTTGCGGTTCCATCTGGGATAAAGATATGAACGGCATAGGTTCCGGTTTGTATGGACATGAATTTCAGGATGCCACGTTGTATTTTAAAGAGTGGGGATTTGATTTTATCAAGATTGATTATTGCGGAGCCGGTCAGGAATTGAATCTGGAAGAAGAAAAACGATATACCGAAATACGCCAGGCTATAGATAATCTGGGTTGCGGACATGTTTCTATTAATATCTGTCGATGGGCTTTCCCAGGTACTTGGGCTAGAAACCTTGCTCGTTCATGGCGAATCAGTGCGGATATCCGCCCGGAGTGGGGATCAGTAAAATATATCATCGATAAAAATCTTTATCTGTCTGCCTATGCGGGAGAAGGTCATTATAATGATATGGATATGTTGGAAATAGGCCGGGGGCTAAAGCCTGAAGAGGAAGAGGTACATTTTGGAATGTGGTGCATCATGAGTTCACCTTTGTTGATAGGATGTGATCTGACAACCATTCCGGAGACGTCATTAAAACTGTTGAAAAATAAAGAACTGATAGCTTTGAACCAAGACCCTTTAGGATTACAGGCATACGTTGTTCAGCATGAAAATGAAGGGTATGTGTTGGTGAAAGATATAGAACGGAAGCGTGGTAATGTACGTGCGGTTGCTTTATACAATCCTTCGGATACGATTTGTAGCTTTACAGTTCCGATGAATATTTTGGAATTAGGAGGAAAGGTTAAGGTACGAGACCTGGTGAAACACCAGGATTTACCGGAGATAAAAGGGGGTGTTCTGAATCGAGAATTACCTCCCCATAGTGTGCTGATTTTACGTATGGAGTCCGAGAAGAGATTGGAAGCGACTGTTTATGAAGCGGAATGGGCTTATCTGCCTTGTTTCAATGATTTGGGAAAGACTCCGAAAAGCATCGTATATGCTCCGTTACATGAAGCATCCGGAGGCATGAAGGTAAGTTATCTGGGAGGGCGGAAAGAGAATTTTGCAGAATGGAAAGAGGTGTACAGTGAGCAGGGCGGTGAATATGAAATGACTATCCGCTATGTGCCTAAGGCAGACCGTAAACTGGAAGTCTGTGTGAATAATGAAAAAAGGATTCTTCTTGATTCGCTGTCGGCGGATGAAACTCAAAAGATAGCTTCGATTACTGTTCCGGTGCATTTGAAAGCAGGGAATAATAAGATACGTATGGGAAGCTCATTTTGCTGGGCTCCAGATATAGACTGTTTACTTTGAAAAAAGTAAGTGAGTAAGCTGAGAAGATCTATCCTCTTGAAGTACTACTTTGATAAAGAGTAAGAATATGAGTGTAACAGATGTCACCCGTGAGGAATTGTGGGCAAAGCAACATTTGTCTTGCAAAACATGGATTATGCGGTATGGGAACGGATAAATCCATGCTCCAGAAGTTGTCCAGAATCAATGGCGGCTGTTCTTTCGTGGTGGATGTATATAAAGGATGTTATGCGTATGCTTCTACGGGTTTTGTCGATTGGTTGGGGTATGACAGGCACAAGATAGAAACATTGGAAAAACAGGGTGATTATCTGGAGTCACGTATTCATCCGCATGATCGTTCCCAATTGGAAGACTTGCAAGTCAGGCTGGGGAAGTTCATTTATAACCAGCCTTTTGAACATCGGAATGACTATTGTAATGTGTATAGTTTCCGTATACTCAATGCTCGTGGAAACTATGTGCGTGTAACAAGCAGGCATCAAGTTTTGGAACAGAGCCATGACGGAAAAGCATGGCTCATTATAGGGAATATGAGTATGGCTCCCGGTCAGAAAAGAATCAGAACAGGTGGAATGTACTGTGCTGAATCTGAGAAATGGAGAAATGTTTTCACCCGGTGTTGTGATAATGAATCCGGCTTTCGGTCTTACCGGACGTGAAATGGAGATATTACGCCTCATCCAACGAGGATTCTTAAAAAGAAATTGCCGATAAATTATGTATCAGTATTCATACTGTCCATATTCACCGGCAAAATCTGTTGCGTAAGCTGGGAGTACAAAACTCTTTGGAGGCAATACGCCTAGGACAGGAGTCGGGGCTGTTAAGCTGATGCCCGATTTCATCGGGTCAAGGCATCCATTCTACTACTCCCGTAATAGGATGCTGCTTTCTCCATTCCTTAAATCCGCTATAATCCCGTACCCCATCTCGGATGACTGCCCGATAATACTCCACTCCGATGATTTTCTCGGTTTCCGGTGTCTCATATTTTAACCTTAGAATAGTTTCCCCGTATTTCATCGGTCATAATTTCCGAAATGCGTTGGGCTACCTTTTCAAAATAACCGTCATAACGTGAACCTTCCCGGATGTGAATCATATCCATCTGCCAAAGTTCGTTTTCTTCATTCTGATACCATGCATGCCATTCAATACAGGCTTCAGAGGTATGCAGTAGATTGGCACATTCTATTCTTTTGATAGACGGATTCTCTGCTAGTCTGGCCATTGCCAGAAAACTGTCCGCTAGGTTCTAAGGGTGATGAATAAATATGGAAATCAATGTCCCTATGTTTCATCAGTAACCCTGTTCTAGTGAACCTACCAGATTAATTTTTGCACCGGCATCTTCCCATATCTGGATGATGTTCGTGTTTTGATAACTTGCCCAGGCTTTCTCCTGATTCTGTTTGGCAATGTCGAAAATATTCATACGCTATCTTTTATGGTGAGTTTGCAAAAGTAGAGAAAAGCTTTCAAACTGAAGATAGTTATAAATAACTATTTATTGCCGGAATGAATCGGGAGAAAAGGGGTGGCAAAGAACTTAGTAATGTTCCTTTTCAAATGTAAATGACAGATTGTATTCCTAACATGATGACAAACAGATATTCTGTTGTCATATATACCGCTAGAGGTGCATATATACAGTGGCTCAGCCAGTAAAGATAAAAGAAGATATACCATAATGGTAACCATTTGAAAGATAAAGGCAATTTTGTCTTTCCGGTTCCCGTGACAGCACTGATGTAAACATATCCGGGCACTGCGAATACATAATTAAACAGCATAACGATGAAAGGGGGGGACAGTGTGTTGCACCAGTGTTTCATTGTTGGTGTAAAATCTGATAATCCAATAATTACAAAGCAATGCGATTCCTACCAGTGGAAACCGATGGCATATCCATTTTGATGATTTTGTGGCAGATAGGAAAACACCTTTTCGTTGTCCGGCTCCTAAAGATTGCTTACCAAAGGAACCGTTGGTGGCTCCAAGAACTGACAATCACAAAAAGAGGGTGGAAACGCTGCGGGTACGTTGATACGGCCAGTTCCATCTTTCCTAAATGTTCGATGGCGACGAAGAACAGGGAACCATGGCGCCATGCTGATAAAAGAATGCAGCATGCTCCATACGGACAGGTAAAACAGTCTTTTCAATAGCTTTTTCCATCAACTACCGGTTGTAGTCCATATTTGTTTTTATCAATCTTTCTCCACATAGATAAGGAGAATGATTAAAGATACCATTTCTGCCAGCGTTGAGGCTATTGCCGATCCTGCTATCCCAAACTTTAAGGTAAATATCAATAGATAATGAAAGGATGTTGATAAGTACGGCTGCTATTGCAGACCGATAAGGTCTGGTCTTTGTTATTCCCACAAAAAAGCCCGGAGTGCCAGAAAGGAAATGAAAATAAAGTCAGAAACTGCGCCCGTCCAGATAGTCCGTTACCCTGATAGATTTCGGTGAGGTAATTAATTGTTTCAAAAAGGGGAAGGCCCTGTATCAACAAACATAAAGAGAGCGCTAGTCCGGAAAGGAAAAATAGTCATGAAAGAAGGTACGTCCTGTTTCTGCATAGTTCTGTTCTCCATTCCTGCGGGCAATCATGACTTGTGCTCTATGCTGAAACCGAAACCTAGCATATAAGGCCAGATAATATATTCCTGCTAAGGCAGATGCGCCAAGTTCCACTTCACCGACATGGCCCAGAAAGACGGCATCGGTAATATTGATTAATTGCTCCATTAAAACGCTCATCATTACAGGAAAGTTGATGAGCCATATTTGTTATATGTATAATTCATTGTTCCACTTAATGTATACACCATGCTTATGCACTTATCGGTTTTGGGGATGGTGCATAATCTGTGGGCCAATAATAAGGGTATAAACTCTGTAACGAATCTTGTTTAAAATCATCCGTCAGATAGCCGAATAGTTTTAGGTAAGTGCTATTCGTTGAATGTAGCTATATACAGAGTTGATGTTTCATTAGTTAACAATTGTGTTTTCTAGGTTAAATCAAATCTCCTGGTTCGGCATAGAATTTTGTATTCGCTCTCTAGTCCCTTGAAATCTTTTTCTAAGGGAGTACAATTTTAGCTTTTGGGGTAAGCCAAATGTTTAGTGGAATGGCATTCTTCTCTTGAAATGAAAATATAGTGCTGAATTCTTTTCTCAAAAGACTCGTCTGAGGTTGCGGTATAATTAGGGAGTGAGAAAAATGAATTTATGTGGTTATACAGTATTTGTTTACTTTTCATGAATCCCCTTTTCATATTGTCCTCATTTTGGCATACAACATAACAGATGGGACACCTTGATGGATATGGGTTTGCGTACTCAGATAATAAAGCTAGCAAATATATTTGATAATCTCAGCTTTGTATCCTATATTTTATTTTTGACTGATGATTTGATAATCAAAATCGGTAAACAAAGACTTTACAGAGATTCCAGGGTTCCTGCACATACTCACTCTCATAGTCTATACCTTCCACCCCATTGACTTTAAGTGTGGGGTTTCAAACTGACAATCAATCAAGGTTCCTCCCAACTCCTGAAATGTTTGTGCCAGATAGATAAGCGCCAGTTTCGATGCATTGGGGACTAGAGAAAACATGCTTTCGCCGAAAAAAAACTTTCCCAAAGTGACTCCATAAACCAGACAAGATTCTTCCCATACTTCCACGCTGGTCGCGAAACCTTGCTCATGCAGGCGGATGTAGGCTTTCATGATATCTTTGCCCAACCATGCTCCCGTTTCTTCCATCCGCAGATTGCCGCAGGTTTGAATCACTTCATGGAATGCCTGTGGTTAAAACTGACTCCATATTGTTCTTTGTTCATAAAAGTACGCATGGAGGAGAAATGTGAATCTCGTTAGGGAAAATCACAAACCGTTTCAGGGGACACCACCATTGTATCTGTTTTTCACGGAAAGCATACCAAGGGAATATGCCATTGAATAGGCAAGGAGGAGACGGTCTACGGAGAGGTCGCCGCCCACTGCCAATAGTCCGTCCGGTTCGCCATAGTGAGGGTCGGGAAAACAAGTTTTTGAGTTAGTTGAGAAGTTGCCATTCATTTAAAGGTATTACTTTTGAGTACTTGCAAGCTCAATTGTCCGTTCTCTGCTGTCACTTCTACTTTGCCTCCCGTTTTTAATGTTCCGAATAGGATTTCACGCATAAGCAGTGGTTTCAGCTGCGAGGCAATTACCCTGTCCATTTCTCTGGCACCATATTCTTTGGTGAAACCTAGTTTCAGCAGATGCTTATAGGCTTCCGGGCTGAGTTCCATTCCTACATGACGTGCAGACAGTTTGTTTTTCAGTTCGTTGAGTTTTTTGTTCAGGATGAGAGAAGCCATTCCGTAATCCATATCATGGAAGACGACTGTTGCAGACAACCGGTTGATGAATTCAGGTTTGAAAGTTTTCTTAACCTGTTTCAACATTGCCTCTCCGGCAGTAATTTGTCCGCTGAAACCTATAGAAGCTTGGTGCGCGAATTGTGCTCCGGCATTGGAGGTCATGATAAGTATAACATGGCGGCAGTCCGCTTTCCGTCCTTTGTTATCCGTCAGTACGGCATAGTCCATGACTTGCAGCAGGATATTGAACACATCAGGATGTGCTTTCTTCGATTTCGTCAAGCAGTAACACACAATTGGGAGTTTTGCGGATAGCATCTGTCAGCAGTCCACCGTCTTCATAACCTACATATCCGGCAGGTGAGCCGATGAGTTTGGCCACTGTATGCTTTTCCGTATATTCGCTCATGTCAAAGCGTTGCAGGGCAATACCTAGTTCAAGCCAATACTTTGGCTACTTTCTTTCCCATTCCGGTGGGGCCGACGAAGAAAGGCTGGCCAGTGGTTTGTTTTCGTCCAGTAGCCCGGCTTTGGCCATTTGTACGGCTTCCCACCACTTGGCAGACAGCTTCTTCCTGACCGTATCTTTGCACTGATGCGTTCATGCAAGGTTTCTAATGTGGCATTGTCTTCTTCCTTCATGGCAAGTACATCCACTTTACAGATACGTGCCAGTATATCGGTTATCAATGCTTTGTCCACCGTTTGTTTTTCTGTATCTGTGGGGTGGGTCTCACGATAAGCACCGGCTTCGTCTACCAGGTCTATGGCCTTGTCGGGCAAGAAACGGTCGCTGATGTACCGTGCGGCAGCGCTGTGACGGCATATGCTATCACTCCTTCTTCATAAACTACTCCATGGAACGTTTCTGTACCTTTCTTTTAACCCTTCCACTATGTGGATAGTTTCTTCGATTCCGGGTTCCTGTATGTCAATCTGTTGAAAACGCCGTACCAATCCTCTGCTACGTGAAAAATAATAGCGGTTGAATTCTTCGTAAGTAGTGGAACCGATAAACCGGATCTCTCCTCCTTCCAGATAAGGCTTGAGCATATTAGAGGCATCCATCGAACCGTCTCCCGTCCGTCCGGCGCCTATCAGGTTATGTATTTCATCTATATATACAATGGCGTGTCCTTCTTTCCGTATTCCTTCCATAATGGCTTTCAGCCTTTTCTCGAACTCACCCCGATATTGTGTACCGGCCAATAAGTTGCCTAAATCCAGCTCGTAGATACGACAGCCTGTGAGGCGTTCGGGAACATTGCCTGCTTCTATACGTGCAGCTAGTCCGTAGACCAGTGCGGTTTTTCCCACTCCCGGTTCACCCACGTGCAGAGGGTTGTTCTTTTCTTTGCGGCAGAGAACTTGAATGGTGCGTTCCAATTCCACATTCCGGCCTATAAGCGGATTCCGGTCTTGCAGGCCCTCGTTGAGGCAGGTAACATAGTTACGCCAAGGCTCGCTTTTCTCTTGCTCAGAGGAAGTTTCCTCTTGAAACTGATTCATGTGCTCGTAATTTGAAATGAGGGAGCTGAGAAACTCCGGCATATCTTCTCCCACTGTTTCTTTTAGCAGATAGCCGGCCCATGAATCTTCCAGTTGAAGCATTCCTTGCAGATGAGGAACATCCATTTCTTCTGCGCTTGAATGGCTGATTGTCATATAGGCATATTGCAGCAGCTCGGAGAGTTGACCTGAAATTTCCAACTCATATTCTATTTCTTGAGGAACTCGTTCCACTTTTTTTGACAGATATTCGGAAATGGACTGGGACAGTTCTTCCCGGGGTACAAAAACACTCTGCCAATGCTTTTTATTTCCCTTACTCAAATGGGCTGTGTCATAGTATCCGGCCTCAATGGCAACAGAGAAGAGTTGATTGGAAGATGTGGAACGCAGTAAATCCACTGCATTCTTGAATTTGATAATCCGGCTGTATTCCTTAGGGGAATATCCGGTCTGATGTTTGAACTTGCGCTCGAAGTGTCTTTGGCACAAGCATACATTTTCTACTAAAGAACGGATAGCAGTTGGCCTTTGGAAAGGTTAATGCAATCTACTGCATATGATATCTGTTTTCTATCTTGTTGTTAGTACATAAGGCTTGGGTGAGAAAAGATTCTATCAGTCTGATTTTGTCCTGTATGTACGGTTGTTCACATAATCTTTCTGCTAGCGAGTCGTTGAAGATACCTCCTCCCGACTCAAAAAGTGCTGATTCTTTGATTCCCAAGTTCTTCCAATGGTAATTGCATGAAGCGGAATAAACCGCAAGGCAGAAAACGGATACCAAACATATGGATGCTTTTCGCATAGGTTATTAGGGTGGAGTATCGGCTCATGGGACCTACAAAATAAGAGCGGTAGGGTTGCATTATAAGACTTTCTTTGTTCCGCTATGTCAGCTACTTCGCCAAGGGTGAAGATAAAATCGGTGCAACCGTCCGGCAATATGTTGATTTTCATCCCATAGTCCGGATTGCCTTTAAATTCCCAGTATTTGTCAATATAGGGGCTAAAAGCAGGGAAGGCTGGTATTCATTATACATGAAGATTGTTATTTTTTTTAGCAGCGATAGCTAGTAATACTCCCAGTACCACCCCTAGAATGGCGGCAAATAATACCCGCATGTCCGGAGGAAGCAGGAAAGTGATGGTGTGGGCCGGATACCAGAACAAAGGGATGGTCTTTTTGAATACAAAGCTCCAAAGTACCGCCCAATTCAATCCGGTGAAAATACGTGTCATGGGAATAGGGGTGGAAAGCGCTTTGATAGAGCCGCCACAATTCCCGATATGAGTGTCTGTTATTTTATGTAATGTCATGAATACAGGAGCGAATATAGAGTTCATTGTAACGGAAATAGCCAGTGCAACCAGAAATTTGGCAAGACAGAAATCCCCCGTTCATCAATGTGGAGGCATATTCCAGACCCATATATTCCAAGAAAATGGGAGTGCCTTTTGAAAAAATAATCATAGCCATATTGATACCCATACCCAGTACCCCCAGATTACCATGCGTGGGATAATACCGAAGGTCTTGTTGTGATACACTCCTGTGCTGATGCGAAGCCCAAGCATTTCTCCCAAAGTAGCTAGAATGGCGAACTTCACAAAACTCATGACCATACCATGGATTGCATTGAAAGATTTGTACCATTCATAAATGGTATCGCTAATAAAAAAGGGTAGAAACAATGCTATTACAAACAAAAAGAACAGAATATCACTCTTTTTCATAGATAGAAATGTGTTTTTCATTAATATTTGCGACAAACATACGAAAAAAATCTAAGTTCCTAACCAAACAATAATTTAAATTCGACGGCTCTTTATTTGTTATCTAGCTATAATCTTTTATCTTTGTTTCCCGTCATGGAATAAAATAAAAAGGTTATTATGAAAACAAAAGGATGGATTTTAACTGTAATTTGTAGTATGTTGTTATTGGTGGCGGGTATCACTTTTGCATCAATGGTGCTTGTCGGGCAACCGGCTTTGGCAAACGAATCATTGTGGTGGTGGATCTTGATAAATCTTGGTGTGATGGTTTTATTATTCGGGTACGGCGTGAAACAGGGGAATCCAGATATTGCGTATCTTCAGCATACCGAAAAGCAAACTGACACGGGAACCAGGTGTCGTGGTTTGTGATTATAATATCAGCCTGAAAAAGTATGCTTTGTATAAATTGTGGGACATCCGTCATTTCAGTTTTTCTTTGTTGTTTATCATTTATATTTGTATTGCATTGTGTACAGGGCACTATATTGTTCCCGAAGAGCAAAGCCTGTTCAGCCCGCTGCTGATTTGGTTCTTGTGTCTTATCTATATCTTGATTATGCTGCCTGTCAGACTAAATAAAATTTATAAGCGGAGTATTGCGGGGCAGACTTGGGTGGAAATAACTCCGGAAGGGCTGACATATGATAAGGCGGAACTGAAACAGACATTCCCTTGGGAGGAGATAGCAGGTATAGCTCTTTATAAGACCTATTGCTTTCTGTATGATAAAAGAGGCGGTGAATTTTTGATTGTAACTTCGGATGAAAAGGTGAAAGAATCCCTTCTTTACTATTTAAATACGAAAAAATAATGAATTAAAGCTAAGTGTTTTTTATGATAAGGTTGTTCATATTATTATAATGTGTATTTTTGTAACAAAGTAATAATTGAAAAACCTCTTAAGTATGAAAACACCTGTTCTCGCGCTATTCATTTCTTTAGTGGCATTTGGAGCCTGTGTGTCCAATAAACAAACCCAGCCGTCAACCGATTATACCCAATTGGTGAATCCGTTTATCGGAACCGATTTTACCGGCAATACTTATCCGGGAGCGCAAGCGCCTTTCGGAATGGTACAACTTAGTCCGGATAACGGTTTGCCCGGATGGGACCGTATTTCCGGTTATTTTTATCCGGACAGTACGATTGCCGGATTCAGTCATACCCATTTGTCGGGAACGGGAGCCGGAGACTTGTATGATATCTCTTTCATGCCTGTAACTTTGCCTTATCAGGAAGCGGAAGCTCCTTTAGGTATCTATTCCAAATTCTCTCATGCGGATGAAGAGGCTTCAGCTGGTTATTATCGCGTGTTGCTGAAAGATTATGATATCAATGTGGAGTTAACTGCTACAGAGCGTTGCGGTATACAGCGTTATACGTTTCCTGAAGGAGAGTCGGCTGTCTTTCTGAATCTGAAGAAAGCGATGAATTGGGACTTTACCAATGATTCTTATATTGAGATAATTGACTCATGCACCATTCAGGGATATCGTTTTTCCGAAGGATGGGCAAGAGACCAGCATGTGTATTTCCGCACTCGTTTCTCCAAACCGTTTGCCTCGGTAGAGATGGATACTACTGCCATTGCTTTGAAAGGTAAACGTGTAGGTACGGCTTATATCGCCCGCTTTAATTTTGATACGGAAAAAGGAGAGCAGATTGTTCTGAGTACTGCTCTTTCGGGAGTAAGCATGGAAGGTGCTGCTAAAAACATGGCGGCTGAAGCACCTCACAATGATTTCGATAAATATTTGGCTGAAACTAAAGATAATTGGAACCGTCAGTTGGGAAAAATAGAGGTAACAGGTGATAACAAGGACGATAAGGTTAATTTCTATACAGCATTGTATCATACTATGATTGCCCCGACTATTTACAGTGATGTGGACGGGGCTTATTATGGTCCCGATAAGAAAATTCATCAGACGGATGGTTGGGTGAATTATGGAACTTTTTCATTGTGGGATACTTATCGTGCCGCACATCCGTTATTTACTTATACGGAACCTCAGCGTGTCAATGATATGGTGAAATCATTCATTGCTTTTTATGAACAGAACGGACGTTTGCCGGTATGGAATTTTTGGGGAAGTGAAACGGATATGATGATTGGCTACCACGCTGTACCTGTTATTGTCGATGCTTATTTGAAAGGTATTGGTGATTTTGATGCAGAGAAGGCATTGGAGGCTTGTGTGGCTACTGCTAACTTGGATGATTATCGCGGCATTGGTCTGTATAAAAAATTAGGATATATACCTTATAATATAAAGGATGAATATAATGCGGAAAATTGGTCGCTTTCCAAAACATTAGAATATGCTTTTGATGATTATTGCATAGCCGAAATGGCTCGGAAGATGGGGAGGACTCAATTAGCGGACGAATTCTACAAGCGTTCTCAGAATTATCGCAATGTGTTCAATCCGGCGTCAAGCTTCATGCAGCCGATAGATGATAAAGGAGTATTCCAACCTAATTTCAGCCCGGATGACTACACTGCCCACATTTGTGAAAGTAACGGTTGGCAGTACTTTTGGTCTGTACAGCAGGATATTAAGGGGCTAATTGCCTTGACTGGTGGTAAGGATCGTTTTACGGAAAAGTTGGATAGTATGTTTACTTATATCCCGGCTGGTAATGCAGATTTGCCTCTTTTCAGTACAGGTATGATTGGCCAGTATGCTCATGGTAATGAGCCTAGCCATCATGTGATTTATTTGTATAATAAGGTACGTCAGCCTTGGAAAACTCAGAAGTATGCGGCGCAGGTCATGCATGACCTTTATTTCAATGCACCTGCCGGACTGTGTGGAAATGAGGATTGTGGACAGATGTCTGCACTGGTATGTATTCAGTGCTATGGGATTTTATCCTGTCAATCCGGTAAGTGGTGAATATGAGATTGGTACGCCGTTGTTCCCCGAGATACAGATGCATCTGGATAATGGAAAAACGTTCACAGTACTGGCCCCTGGTAAGTCGTGAAAATATCTATATCCAGTCGGTGAAAGTAAATGGGCAACCATACGATAAGAGCTATATCACACACCGGCAAATAATGGATGGTGCTACTGTAGAATTTGAAATGGGTCCGGAACCGGGAAATATTTGGTATAGATAGATAATAATTGGTTCAACTTATTAAGAATTGTACAGGAGGTGAGTTAAAAGTGATATTTGTTGTTATCGTTTTGCTGTAGAGGCGGGTTGAATCTGCCTGAAAATTGTATGATGAGCGGAAGCTTTCTGCCCCTACAGTGGATGATTGGATCGTTATTTGGAACATTGGCTCCCTCCTTCATACAAAGGTGAATTATATAATATGAACGAGGAACTTGATGACACCTATAAGGCCGTCTTTCGTCAATGCTATCCTAAGCTGTTGTTCTATGCGACACGGCTGGTCGGTACCGAAGAAGCCGAAGATGTAGTGCAGGATGTTTTTGTGGAGTTGTGGAGGCGGAGAGATTCAGTCGTCATAGGAGAGCAGATTTTAGCTTTCCTTTATCGTTCTGTATATACCAAGGCTATAAATTTATTGAAGCATCAGATTATAGAGAATAACTACAGTGCGGCAATGATAGAGATCTATGAACGAAGATTGCAATATTACCAGCCGGATCATGCTGAAGTTATTAAAAAGATAGAGAATCAGGAATTGCGTCAGGAAATTTTTGGAGCGATTAATGAATTGCCGGATAAATGTAAGGAGGTGTTTAAACTGAGCTATCTTCATGATATGAAAAACAAGGAAATCGCTGATACTCTTGGCATTTCTTTACGTACCGTAGAGGCACATATGTATAAGGCCTTGAAATTTTTGCGCGAACGTCTCAGCCATTTATTATTGTCATTGATTATATTTTCAGCAAAACTGCTAAGTGTTTTTACAAGTTGAATTGTTTACTATATGAATAGGGAAAAAGATGAGTAAACTTAACGAAGATATTATTATCAGGTATTTGGAAAACCGATGCTCGGAGGAGGATTTTGTTCTTATCAATGAATGGATGAAAGAATCTGATGAGAATGCCGGAGAGCTGTTCCGTATGGAGGAGATTTATCAGTTAGGTAAATTCCCCTTTGAGGAGGAAAATCTGGTAGTGAGGGCAGAGCGCAGGTTGGGTAGAAGATTGGAACAGGAAAATCAAAAGAAACAAGAGGTGTTCAAGCTTAGAAGTGTGTTGCGTTATGCAGCTGCTATAGTGGGCGTGATGGTGCTGGCTGCGGGATTAGCCTATTGGTTCCGGAATAAAGCGGAGGAATTGGTGGTAGCATCGGCTGCTCATGGACAAGTGCGTGAGATGTTGTTGCCTGACGGGACAAAAGTATGGTTGAACCAGTCGTCTGTTTTAAAATATCCGCGTGCTTTTGAAGGAAAGGAACGTCATGTATATCTGGATGGAGAAGCTTATTTTGAAGTAGCACGTAATCATGAGAAACCTTTCATGGTAAAAAGCCCGGCAATGGATGTCAGGGTCTTGGGAACCTCTTTTAATATAAAATGTCGTCCGGATAACAGTTTTGCGGAAACAACCTTGATAGAGGGTGAAGTTGAGGTAAAAGATAAATCGGATAAAGGAAGAATTACTTTGTTACCGGGACATAAAGCTGTTTTAAACAGGGTAACAGGGCGGATGCAAGTAAAACAGGTCGATCCCAAGATGGAGATAGTCTGGCATAATGACTTGATTCCATTTGAAAAGTCATCTATTTTCCAGATTGCGGCAGCATTGGAACGGTTCTATGGAGTGAAGATAATCCTTTCACCGGATGTAGACAGTACTAATACTTATTCAGGTGTACTGAAAAAGAAAGATAATATAGAGTCTGTGCTGAATTCTTTGCGTAACTCTATTCCTTTCAATTATAAGAAAGTAGATGATAACAATATATTTATCTCATCGGAAACAAAATAATTTTTAAATAAAGATCTATGAAAATCAACATGCTCTTAAGCGGCTGTCTTCTAGGGTTATTGTGTTTCACTGCATGTGATTCTGAGGGCAATGAAATGAATGATTACACCCATTATGTCAATCCTTTTATTGGTACAGGAGGCCATGGGCATACTCATCCGGGTGCTATGGTTCCTCATGGCATGATACAGCCGGGGCCGGATACTCGTATTGACGGTTGGGATTCCTGTTCCGGATATTATTATGAAGATACTACGATCAATGGTTTTGCCCATACACGTCTTAGTGGTACAGGGTGTGCGGATTTCGGAGATTTCCTGTTGATGCCGACTGTAGGTGTGCAGCGTACTGATTTCTTGGGAACAGAAAGCCAGAAGCGTCCTTTCGCATCGGCTTTTTCTCATGAAAAGGAATATGCCGAACCGGGATATTATTCTGTTTTTCTGGATACATACGGGGTAAAAGCCGAACTGACTTCGACAGAGCGTGCGGCAATGCATCGGTATACTTTTCCGGAAAGTAAGGAGTCTGGATTTATCTTGGATATGGACTATAATATTCAGCAACAAATCAATCAGGTAATGGAAGTGGAGGCAGTGAATGATACTGTGTTGCGGGGGCGCAAACGCAGTGCCTATTGGGCATACCGACAGGATCTTTATTTTTATGCCGTATTTTCCAAACCCTTTACGTATACCTTGTACACGGATACTGTTCAGGAAAATGACAAACAGATTCCTGTATGTAAAATGCTTTTGCATTTTGAAACGGCGAAAGATGAACAAGTGCTGGCTAAGTTCTCTATCTCTTCTGTTGATGCGGAAGGTGCTTATAAGAACCTCCAGGCTGAGATGCCCGGTTGGAATTTTGATGGAGTGCGTGCCGATGCTAAGAAGAAATGGAATGAATGCTTGTCAAAGATTGCAGTCAAAACCAATGATGAAGACCAGCGTGCCATTTTCTATACGGCTATGTATCATGCTTTCCTAAGTCCCAATCTGTTTACAGATGTAGACGGGCGTTACTTGGGAATGGATTTGAAAGTGCATACCACCGACATGAAACATCCGGTTTATACCATTTTCTCTTTGTGGGATACTTTCCGTGCGTTACATCCGTTACTGACTATTGTTGATCCTCAGTTGAATACGGAGTTTATCCGTTCATTAATAAAGAAGCATCAGGAAGGTGGTATCTTTCCGAAATGGGACTGTGTGTCCAATTATACCGGAACTATGGTGGGATATCATGCGGCTTCGTTGGTAACCGATTCTTATGTGAAGGGATACCGCGATTTTGATGTGCAGGAAGCTTACAAGGCATGTCTGCGTGCAGCGGAATATGACACTACCGGTATTGTAGCTCCCGATTGGCTGATTCCATATGTTATGCCCAAAGCACGTTATTATAAGAATACTCTTGGCTATATTCCATGTGACCGTGAGAATGAATCGGTGGCGAAAGCATTGGAGTATGCGTATGATGACTGGTGTATTTCCGTGTTGGCAGACAGCCTGGGAGATACTGAAACCAAGGAGAAATATGCCCGTTTTGCGGATGCTTACGAATTTTATTTTGATCCTGCCACCCGTTTCATGCGTGGATTGGATAGTAAAGGTGAATGGCGTACTCCGTTCAATCCCCGTTCTTCCAATCACCGTAATGATGATTATTGCGAGGGTACTGCATGGCAATGGACTTGGTTTGTTCCGCATGATATCCCGGGACTGGTGAATTTGATGGGTGGGGAGGATGCTTTCGTAGGAAAGCTGGACTCCTTGTTTACGGTTTCTTCCCAGTTGGAAGGGGAGGCTACCTCTGCTGATATCACAGGACTGATAGGCCAGTATGCGCATGGTAATGAGCCTAGTCATCACATTACTCATATGTATAACTATGTAAACCGTCCATGGCGTACTCAGGAATTGGTTGACAGTGTGCTGTATAACCAGTATTTCAATGCTCCTGACGGCTTGTCGGGTAATGAAGATTGCGGTCAGATGTCTGCCTGGTATATTTTGAATTCCATGGGCTTCTATCAGGTATGTCCCGGTAAGCCGGTTTATTCTATCGGACGTCCGTTGTTTGAGGAGGTGACGATTAATTTGCCCGACCGCAAGACTTTCGTTATCCGTACCCACAATAATTCGAAGACCAATAAGTATATTGAGTCGGTTTTGTTGAACGGAAAACCGCTGGATGTTCCTTTCTTTACCCATGATGATCTGGTACGTGGAGGAATGATGGAGATTACCATGAGTCCCGTACCGACGGAATGGGGAAAACAGGTGAAGAATTAAAAGTATAACTTAACCCAAATAGCAATATCATGAAAAAACTATTTCTATCAGTTGTAGCGCTGTGTGTCACGCTGTTTGTACAGGCAAAGGATTATGCAGACTATGTGAGTCCGTTGGTAGGTACACAGTCTTCCTTTGAACTCTCTACAGGAAATACTTATCCTGCCATATCCCGCCCGTGGGGTATGAATTTCTGGACTCCCGCCAGACAGGAAAGATGGGGGACGGATGGCAGTATGTATATACGGCTAATAAAATCCGTGGTTTCAAACAAACCCATCAGCCCAGTCCGTGGATTAATGACTATGGTCAATTTTCCATCATGCCCGTAACAGGAAAACCGGAATTTGAAGAGGACAAGCGTGCAAGCTGGTTCTCTCATAAAGCTGAAATTGCAAAACCTTATTATTATAAGGTTTATTTGGCAGAACATGATGTCGTAACCGAAATGGTTCCTACAGAGCGTGCCGTAATGTTCCGTTTCACTTTTCCTGAGAATGATTCATATGTAGTGGTGGATGCTTTTGATCGTGGTTCGTCTGTCAAGGTGATTCCCGGAGAAAACAAAATCGTGGGCTATACTACCCGTAACAGTGGTGGTGTTCCTGCCAACTTCAAGAATTATTTCGTTATTGAGTTTGATAAGCCGTTTACTTATGAGGCTACGTTCTCTAATGATGTACAGCCTGAAAAACCGGATGGCAGTGTTCCTGTAACCTTGAAAGAAGGTAAACTGGAGCAGACTGATTTCCATACCGGAGCCGTTATCGGTTTCAAGACAAAGAAAGGTGAAGTAGTTCATGCCCGTGTGGCCTCTTCATTCATCAGTCCTGAACAAGCAATTCGGAACCTGAAGGAATTGGGTGGTGACAGTTTTGAAGTATTGGTACAGAAAGGTAAAGAGGCTTGGAATGAGGCCTTAGGTAAAGTAGAGGTGGAAGGTGGAACATTGGATCAATACCGCACTTTCTATTCCTGCTTGTACCGTTCCTTGTTGTTTCCGCGTAAATTCTATGAACTGGATGCCAACGGACAACCTGTTCATTACAGTCCTTACAATGGCGAAACGCTGCCGGGATATATGTATACGGATACAGGTTTCTGGGATACATTCCGTTGCTTGTTCCCTTTCTTGAACCTGATGTATCCTTCGGTAAATAAGGAGATACAGGAAGGTTTGGTTAATACTTATAAGGAAAGCGGTTTCTTCCCCGAATGGGCCAGCCCCGGTCATCGTGGTTGCATGGTCGGCAATAATTCAGCTTCTATCTTGGTCGATGCTTATCTGAAAGGAGTATGTGTGGAAGATGTGGAAACATTATACAAAGGACTGATTCATGGAACGGAAGCCGTACATCCTGAAGTTTCTTCTACCGGACGTCTGGGATATGAATATTATAACAAGCTGGGCTATGTGCCTTGTGATGTGAAGATTCATGAGAATGCAGCCCGTACATTGGAATATGCATACGATGACTGGTGTATTTATCAGCTGGCGAAAGAGTTGAAGCGTCCGAAGAAGGAAATCGCACTTTTTGCCAAACGTGCCATGAACTATAAGAACCTGTTTGATTCGGAAAGTAAATTGATGCGTGGCAAGCAGAAGGACGGCAAGTTCGCTCCTGAATTCTCGCCGTTGAAATGGGGAGGTGACTTTACGGAAGGAAACAGCTGGCATTATTCCTGGTCTGTATTCCATGACCCTCAGGGATTGATTGATTTGATGGGAGGTAAGGAAATGTTCGTTACCATGCTTGATTCTGTCTTTTCGGTTCCCCCCATCTTTGATGATAGCTATTACGGACAGGTAATTCATGAGATTCGTGAAATGACAGTCATGAACATGGGTAACTATGCACATGGAAACCAGCCCATCCAGCACATGATTTATCTGTATGACTATGCAGGCCAGCCTTGGAAAGCGCAATATTGGTTGCGTGAGGTGATGAACCGTATGTATACAGCCGGTCCGGACGGATATTGCGGTGATGAAGACAATGGTCAGACTTCGGCATGGTATGTATTCTCCGCATTAGGGTTCTATCCGGTATGTCCCGGTACGGATGAGTATATTCTGGGTGCTCCGTTGTTCAAGAAGGCGACACTTCATTTTGAAAACGGAAAGAACTTGGTAATAACCGCATCGGATAACAGCGATACCAACCGATATGTAGATGAAATGCGTGTAAACGGTACTGTTTATACCAAGAATTATTTGAAGCATAACGAATTGTTACAAGGCGGTACTATTGACTTCAAGATGACCGACCGTCCGAATATGCAGCGTGGAACACAAGAAAGTGATTTGCCTTATTCATTTTCAAAAAACGAAAAAGTAAAATAAAAGTTTCACCATGCACTTCTCTCTTATAAAGAGAGGTTGGAGGGGGATGTTCTCTTTTGGCAGCATTGCAAGAGTACATCCCCTTTTTCTTTTTAAGTATTTCTTCTATACGTCAAAGTCCGATGATATTACTACTTTTGCCTTTCCTCTGCTTTTTTCTGGAAAATTTAGAAAAAAGAACGAGATGGAGTAAGTGTTTTCTTTTAGCTGCCTGTTTTTATTCTCGAAAGGGGCATGAGAACCCCTTCACTGGAGAAAAATAAGTCAGTGTTAACGAATTTATAAATTATGAAAGGCAATCAATTAATGAGAAAGCCCAAATTACTCAGGGCGCTTTTGATTCTTTTGTTTGTGGCTGCACCCATACAATGGACCCGCGCACAAATCGTTCTTTCAACTCCCAAGACAACGCTTGGAGCGGTAATCAAGAACATCAAATCACAGTCTAACTATCAGTTTTTCTATGATGACAAACTGGCTGAAACGCCGGTGAATGCCATTGATGTAAAGAACGGTTCATTGCAGTCTGTACTTGATGCAGCTTTGCAAGGCAAAGGAATTACCTACAAGATAGAGGATAATATTGTCTATCTTTCAGCACCCGGAGAGCCTCAGACACCTCAACAGACAGGACAGGAGCATACAGTGACCGGAACAGTGGTTGATGCGACAGGAGAGGCCTTGATTGGTGTAAACGTACAAGTGAAAGGAAATCCCACAGCCGGTACGATTACTGACTTTGAAGGTAACTATTCTTTGTCGGTTCCCGGAAATGGCGAGGTTGTGTTCTCATACATTGGTTACCGTTCGGAAACATTGAAGCCCGATGGCAAGAATGTACTGAACGTAACCATGCAGGAAGACACACAGCAGATTGGCGAAGTGGTGGTAACCGCTTTGGGGATCAAACGTGAGAAGAAAATGTTGGGTTATGCGGTTCAGGAACTGAAGAGCGATGAACTGAACAAGACAGGTGACCCGTCTGTGACCAGTGCCTTGCAAGGTAAGGTGGCAGGTCTTCAGATGAATACTTCGGCTACAGGTTTAGGTGGTTCTACGAAAATCACCATTCGTGGTAACTCTTCTCTTACCGATAACAACCAGCCGTTATGGATTGTGGATGGCGTTCCTTTCAGCGACAACTAGCATCAGGCGCATCTCGCTATGATGGTGTGGACCGTGGTAGCGCTTCCATGGACATTAATCCGGATGATATCGAGAGTATTTCTGTTTTGAAGGGTCCGAATGCGGCTGCTCTTTACGGTTCACGTGCAGGTAATGGCGTTATCTTGATTACGACAAAGAAAGGTAGTAAGAAGGATGGTTTCGGAATCCGTTATAGTGGTAATTTCACTTGGACAGCTATCGGCGAGACATTGGATATGCAACGCCGTTACGGACAAGGACATATTGATACAAAAGATGCCAAGACTGCGGTGTATGACAAAACGGATAGCGGAAGCTGGGGCCCGGTATTGGATGGAAGCATGAAAGAGGCTTGGAACGGAGAAACGTACGCTTACTCTAACTATGGGGATAAGTTGAAAGATTATTTTGATACCGGTTTCTCGCATACGCATAACGTCTCTATCAGCAACGGTACAGAGAAATCACATTTTCGTACTTCTTTCGGATACTCCGACAATGACGGTGTATTCCCCACTGAAAGTTTGAGCCGTGTGAATGCCGACCTGAATGCAGGAACGGAATTGAACAAATGGGTGTCTATGGACGGAAAAATTTCTCTTTCACGTACAAAAGCCGATAACCGTCCACTGTATGGAGATTACGGTGCTATTTCCCAGTTGATGAGAATCCCTAACAACGTCCGTCTGGATGACTTGAAACAATATTCTGATGAAACTCATGCGCATGTGAACTGGACAGGGCCTACTGCCAGTATCCGTAATCCTTATTATGTATTGCATCAGCGTCAGAATTCGGATGAACGCTGGCGTGCTTTCGGATATTATAGCATGAAAATCAATTTCACTGATTGGCTGCATCTATCTGCCAAATACGCTTTTGACTACTACCGTACCAGAGTGCAAAGCACCAATGCGGGGGATGGTATCAATGGAGAAGCCAATACTTCCATGATTACGAATGATTCAATGGACCGTAGTGAAGAAAACTTCTTCGAGTCAAATGCTGAAGTCATTTTGATGGGTGACCGTCAGTTGACTGATAACTTCCGTCTGGGCTTCAATGTCGGTGGTAACTTTATGTACCAGCGTTCGGAAACTTTGGGTGTGGGCGTAGGTAATATGGTGGATAAAGGTAATTGGATGCTGAATGCGGCCAATTTGTTGAGAACCGGTAGTGAGGATGGTTACAAGCGTGCCATGAACTCAGTGTTCGGCTCTGTACAGATGGCATGGAAGGAATATCTGTCTTTGGATTTGACAGCTCGTAACGACTGGTCATCCACTCTTCCGTCAGGTAACAATTCTTTCTTCTATCCGTCTGCCAACCTCAGTTTCGTAGTGTCGGACTTCTTGCGCTCTATCGACAAACCGTTGCCAAGCTGGGTGACATTTGCCAAGGCACGTCTGTCTGCCGCACAGGTAGGTAAGGATACAAGCCCTTATCAGTTATACAATACCTACTCTTTCAAATTCGATAATGGTGTATTGACCCCGACCAAAGACAATGTGAAGATGAACGACCAGTTGAAGCCTGAAATCGCGACTTCTTACGAAGCGGGTCTGGATATGAAGTTCTTGAACAATCGCCTGGGATTTGATTTTACTTATTATTACAGCAAGACAAAGAACCAGATTATGAAAGTACCCGCAGCAGCTCCCTGGAGTGGAGGACAATGGGTAAATGCAGGTATGGTAACCAATCAAGGCGTGGAACTGATGTTGTATTCCACTCTGGTAGAAACAAAGGATTTCGCTTTTGACTTGAATGTGAATATGGCTCACAACGTATCGAAGGTGAAAGAACTGGCTCCGGAAGAAAATGTGAACTATATGTTCTTTAACGGTGACGGAAACTTCCCTGTAAAAGTAGGTACACGCGCCGGACACAAATTAGGCGAGATTTATGCTACATCGCTTTATAAGCGCAATGAAAACGGTGATATTATCGTAAATGAGAATGGGTTGCCCATGACTGTGACCAATGAGTCCGAATATGTGAACAAACCTATCGGTAATATCCAGCCAAAGCTGACCATGTCTGTATCTCCTACCTTTACTTATAAGGGGATTACACTGTCCGCACTGTTTGATATGAAATTCGGTGGTGATATCTTCTCTTATTCCGAGATGCTGGCTACCGGAAACGGTTTGGCTAAACGTACCTTGAACCGTGGTGAGGAAAACAACTATATGATGGTATTTCCCGGTGTGACAGAGTCAGGCGAGGTGAATACAAAACAGGTGTCCGCTTCAGAATACTATGGTGCATTGCAGGCTGAGGATTTCATCTACGATGCTTCTTTCATTAAGCTGAAAGAATTGTCAATCGGCTATTCATTCCCCTCATCTATGCTGAAGAAGACTCCTGTCAACTCGCTGAATGTTTCATTTGTTGCACGTAACTTGTGCTATCTGATGAAGCACACACCGGGTACAAGCCCCGAAGGTGGCTATGACACTACGATGTTCTCACAAGCCATTGACTATGCATCGTTGCCGTTTACACGTACTTTCGGTATTTCTATCAACTTAGGTTTCTAATTAATTAAAAGGAAAAACTGATTATGAAAATCAAATTATATAAATCCGTAGCCTTATGTTCGTTACTGGCTTTGGCCGGATGCCATGATTTTGAGGAATTGAATACAAATCCTTACGCACCGATTTACGACCCGACTGTGGAGAATGTATCGGCCGACGGTATAGATATTGATTATACTTTGACGGAACATGCCATGGCAAGTTTGAAAGGGATGGAAGGTGCTATCGGAAGTATTTTTGCCAACTTCACCTACGAAGGTCCTTACAATGATTATCAGACAACAACCAATCTGACTCATGATATCTATGCCGGTTATTGGGGAAACAATGTCAGCGGCTTTGTGAATCAGGCGCCTACCTATTCTTATACGGATGGATGGTCGGCCAGCCGCTGGAAGCATTTCTATGATGACCGCAGCACTTCGGAATACAGCCAGTTGGTCAAGACATTCTATTTCTGCAATAAGGATTATTACCATACGGCATTCTATATCACCCGTATTTATTATGCTTTCTTGTTGTCCATGCAGACGGACACTTACGGAGATATTCCTGTAGCCTACTATGTGAAGGGAGCCATGCCACCGGAAGAAAATGTGACCTATACACCTCAAAAGGAAGTTTATAATATCCTTTTCCAGCTGTTGGATCAGGCAATAACAGAGTTGCATCAGGAAAATCTTCCTGCTGTCAGTCAGTATGATTTAGGTGACAATGACAAATGTTATGGGGGTGATGTGGACAAATGGCGTCGTTTTGCCAATACACTGCGTTTGCGCCTTGCTTTGCGTGTATCCAATGTAGACCCGGCTTTGGCCCAGACTCAGGCAAAGGCGGCTTTGACAGACCCTGCCGGTTTGATGCAAAGTCAGGATGACAATATGAAGCAGACTCCGAAACGTCAGTATATCGCCGGCGGTAATGAAAATATCTACGCGTTGTTGTTCAGTTGGACCGGCAATGCTGTATTGTCGAAAGAAATGGAACGGGCTTATAAGAATCAGGCTTTGAAAGAAGGTGCGGCAGCCGATGCCGTTACTTTCAATGAGAATTCTGAGAACTGTTATCTCGACCCTCGTTGTGAAGTTTTATGGTTCCGTCCTACTCCGTTTGATTCGTTGACTACCAGTCCGCTTCCTACAGAGAATCTGAAGAGAGATTTCAACGGAGTGATGAATGGAGAAACCAATGTAGGCGGTTCTTATCTGAACAGATATTCTGCCAACCGCTGTATTCTGTCATCTGATGCCATGAACAAGGATTATTGGTGGAATCTGGCTCGTGAAATTGTCTGGATGGGTTATGCTGAAAGCTTGTTCCTGAAAGCGGAAGCGGCATTGCGCTGGCCGTCATTGGTGGATGAAACAGCCGAAGCCCTTTATTTGAAAGGTATCAAGGCATCTATGGATTATTATGAAATTGATGCGGACAAGGCCAATGAATACATCAGTCATCTGGATGGCGTAAAAGCATTTGCCGGTGGTAGCAAGGAAGAACAGTTGGAACAGATTATTACTCAGAAGTGGATTGCCGTTTTCCCGAATGGAAATGAGGGATGGGCGGAAGTGCGCCGTACCGACTATCCGCGTTATCTGCTGGCTCCGGTCAATGGAAACAATTCCAATGGAGAAGTGGCGTCCGGCAAGCTTATCAAACGCATCAACTATCCTAACAGCGAGTCCCGTAACCCCAATAAACCGGGCAATGTGAACCAGGGTAGCCGTGTATGGTGGGATGTGACCGATACGATGAATGATAGAGGTCAGTGGCATACTCCGAATAATTTCCGCTAGAAATTGCTATCTTTGTATCCTAGGGAACATAAAAAGAAACAAAATGAAGCAAATTCTATTTTTATTGGCAGCCGTCCTGTTATTGGGCGGCTGTGCGGAAGAGAAGAAGACCGACGTTCGTTGGGCTACTTTCAATATCCGTTACGACAATCCGCAGGACAGTTTGAACAATTGGCAATATCGGAAAGACCGTGTGTGCCAGTTTATTAAGGACCATGAGCTGGATATTGTCGGTATGCAGGAAGTCTTGCATAACCAGTTTCAAGATCTTCGCGCAGGCTTGCCCGAATACGATGGTATCGGTGTGGGACGTGATGACGGGAAGACAGCAGGTGAATATGCGCCGCTTTTCTATCGTAAGGACAAATATGAGGTGTTGGACTCCAATACTTTCTGGTTGGCCGAAAATCCCGATAGCGTAGGAATGATGGGATGGGATGCGGTTTGTGTCCGTATCGCCACTTGGGCAAAATTTAAGGACAAGGCTACCGGAAAGATATTCATGGCTGTCAATACTCATTTTGACCATGTGGGTGAAGAGGCCCGCCGTCAAAGCGCATTGCTCATTATCCGTAAGATAAAAGAGATCGTAGGCGAACGTCCCGCAGTGGTTACGGGCGACTTTAATGTGACCGATGCGAGCGATGCATACGAAACAATCACCACCAACGAGTTTGTGATGAAGGATGCTTATAAGACGGCTGCCCGTGTGACCGGCGTTGATTATACTTTTCATGATTTTGCCCGTATCCTGGCCGAGGATTGTGAAAAGATTGATTTCATCTTTGTCACTCCGCAAGTTCTGGTGAAGAGTTGTGAAATACCGGCTGAAGTACCGGAAGCTTTACTTTCCGACCATAATCCTCAGTTGGCTGACTTGGAATTCTGATTTTTTAAATAGGTGAACTTACGCCGGTAGAGTCTTTAAAAGGGCTTTATCGGCGTTTGTTATTTTATTCTGTTGATACTTCTCATTATATGTAATCTTCTCCCATTTAAAATAATTTTCCTCCTTCGATAAGTGTGATACCTTACTTAATTGTTCTATATTTGTATCATTAATCCAATTTAATAGTATGAAGACATACAGTTACTATGTATTATTTTTGTTAGTTGTGTTTTGCGGATGTTCCCGTCCCACGGAATTAACATCGCCGGATGGCAATATAAAATTAGTATTCAACCTGAATGAGGCAGGAGCGATGACCTATGGAGTTTCTGTAGGAGGAAAACCGTTCATCACTCCTTCTGTTATGGGCTTTGAAGGCCGTGACGGGCTCAATCTCTCCAAAGATTTTCAGATAGAAAATACTGAGTTTACCACAAAGGATGAAACCTGGACCCAGCCTTGGGGGGGAGAATAAATCTATCCGGAACCATTATAACGAGATGGCTGTGCGCTTGAAAGATCCGGCGAATACACGGCTGACCCTCCGTTTCCGTGTGTTCGACGACGGTCTGGGCTTTCGTTATGAATATCAAGTACCCCAAGTGGACAGTGTGTTCGTGATGGACGAGCTCACTTCATTCAATCTGGCGCAGGATGGCAAGTCATGGTCTATTCCCGCCAGTTTTGAAACCTACGAGTTGCTGTATCGTACCCTGCCCGTCAGCAAGGTGGATAATGCCAATACCCCGATGACTTTCAAAACAGATAACGGGGTATATGCCAGTATTCACGAAGCGGCTTTGACCGATTTCCCCGAAATGACTTTGAAGCATACCGAAGGTTGTCACTTCAAATCGGAACTGGCCTCCTGGCCCGATGGGGTAAAAGCCCGTTTTGCCGGAGGAACTTTCGTTACTCCGTGGCGCAGTATCCAGATAGCTCCCAAAGCGGTAGGTCTGATAAACTCCGGCCTGATACTGAATCTGAATGAACCTTGTGCGCTGGAGGGTGATTTGAGCTGGATACGTCCTATGAAATACGTAGGTATCTGGTGGGGAATGCATCTGGGGGTTGAAACGTGGACGATGGATGAACGCCACGGCGCTACCACCGCTAATGCCAAACGATATATAGATTTTGCTGCTGCCAATAACATAGAAGCGGTGATGTTCGAGGGCTGGAATGAAGGCTGGGAAAGTTGGGGCGGTATGCAGACTTTTGACTATACCAAGCCTTATGCCGATTTCGATATGGCAGAGGTGGCACGTTATGCCAAGGAGAAAGGGATTGAAATAATCGGTCACCACGAAACGGGTGGCAATATCTTTAATTACGAACGCCAGCTGGACAATGCTTACAAATGGTATGCAGACCTGGGAGTGCACAGCGTGAAGACCGGTTATGCCGGAGGACTGCCGGGCGGTCACAGCCATCATGGACAGTTCAATGTACGCCATTACCGCAAGGTGGTGCAGACTGCCGCCGGTTATCATACAACCGTTAATGCCCACGAACCTATCAAAGATACAGGAATTCGTCGTACTTACCCCAATATGATGACGCGCGAAGGCGCCCGCGGCATGGAGTGGAACGGATGGAGTGAAGGTAATCCCCCCGAGCATCACGAGTTATTGCCGTTTACCCGCTTGCTGGGCGGTCCGATGGATTATACACCGGGTACTTTTGATATTCTTTATGAAAAGACACGCAATTCCCCACGCCGCAAGAAGTGGAATGACTTGGATAAAGGAAACAGCCGTGTGAATACCACCTTGGCAAAGCAGATAGCCAATTGGGTTGTCATTTATTCTCCGTTGCAGATGGCTTCGGATATGATTGAGAACTATGAAGGGCATCCTGCCTTCCAGTTCTTCCGGGATTTTGATGCGGACTGTGACTGGTCCGAAGCCTTGCAGGGCGAACCGGGAGAGTTTGTAGCTGTGGTGCGGAAAGCGAAAGATAAATATTTCCTGGGAGCCACCACGAATGAAGAGTCGCGTACACTCACCATTCCATTGGATTTCCTGGAGAAAGATAAAAAATACCATGCCGTGATTTATGCTGATGGAGAAGATGCCGACTGGAAAACGAATCCTACTTCGTATCAGATTAAGGACAAAGAGGTGACAGCAGCCGATACCTTGTCTGTAGTCATGGCAAAAGGTGGCGGGCAGGCGGTGAGCTTTATTCCTATAACTGACTGATTTACCAAATGCTTCGTCCTATTGCGTTTATAGATTCCGAAAGGTAACTTCATCTCCTTCTGAAAGGGGATGAAGTTATCTTCGGTTATAGCCGAATTCAACAACCTTAATACTTAGATATAAATGAAAACAACCGAAACCCCAACTCCGGCCAGACGCCGTAGTCCTATTTTTTGGGTTCCCACCGCTTATTTTGGTATGGGGCTCCCTTTTGTCGTATTGAATATGGTAGCCGTACTTATGTACAAAGGTCTGAGTCAGTGATGCGAAGATAGCCTTCTGGACTTCCCTTATCATGCTTCCCTGGACATTGAAACCCCTTTGGAGTCCGTTGCTGGAGATGTACCGTACCAAGAAATTCTTTGTCGTCCTCACCCAGATGGTGTCGGGAGTCACTTTCGGGTTGATTGCCTTGTCGCTTCATCTTCCGTCCTTTTTTGCAATCACTATCGCCTTGTTCGCCATTGTCGCCTTTAGCGGGGCAACGCACGATGTGGCCTGTGACGGGGTATATATGGACGAGTTGAATGCACAGGAACAAGCTAAGTATATAGGTTGGCAAGGTGCTTTTTATAACGTAGCCAAGATTATCGGTACAGGTCTGCTGGTCTATCTGGCCGGTTTCTTGAAAGATGAATACGAAGGTCCTGCCGAAGATGCGGTACTCTATTCCTGGACGGTCATTATGATTGTCCTCGGAGGAGTGATGTTCGCTTTGGGACTTTATCATACCCGTATGCTACCTTCGGGCAAGCATGCCCATTCGGTCACCTCTTTTTCGCAGAGTATGGCCGAGTTATGGAATGTCATCCGGAACTTCTTTACTAAAAAGCATATCGTTTATTACATCTGCTTTATTATTTTATATCGTTTTGCCGAAGGGTTTGTGATGAAAATTGTACCTTTGTTCCTGAAAGCCGGTCGTGATGTGGGCGGTTTGGGATTGACAGAACAGGAGATTGGCATTTATTACGGAACCTTCGGAGCGGCAGCTTTCGTACTCGGTTCATTGCTGGGCGGATATTATATTTCCGCACGTGGATTGAAAAAGACTTTGTTCTCCTTGTGTTGTGTATTCAATCTGCCTTTTATGGCTTACACGCTGCTTGCCATTTTCCAACCGCAGAGTGCGCCTCTTATCGGCGGAGCCATTGTGCTGGAGTATTTCGGATATGGCTTCGGCTTTGTGGGGCTTACCTTGTTCATGATGCAACAGGTGGCTGCCGGCCCTCATCAGATGGCGCATTATGCTTTTGCATCGGGTATCATGAACCTGGGTGTCATGTTGCCCGGTATGATGTCCGGATATGTCAGCGACTGGCTGGGCTATAAACTGTTTTTCATCTTTGTGCTGGTGGCTGCCATTCCGGCATTCCTGATGACTTGGTTTGTACCCTTCACGCACGAAGACAAGAAATAGAGAAAAACTATTAACCTAACAAAAAAAGAGAATATGAGTGAATTGAAGATTGCGGGCAATCCGTTGCCCGGTATGCCGTGGGAGGAACGTCCCGAAGGTTGTAAAAATGTAATGTGGAGATGTAGCGCGAATCCCATCATTCCCCGTGATTTGCTGCCTACATCCAATAGTATATTCAATAGTGCGGTAGTACCTTTCGGCGAAGGGTATGCCGGAGTGTTCCGTTGTGATGATACAAACCGCCGGATGGCGCTCCATGTGGGATTCAGCAAGGACGCCGTTCATTGGGACATCAATCCGGAGAAGTTGCAGTTCCAGTGTGATATTCCTGAGATTGGTGAATGGGTGTACGGTTATGACCCGCGTGTCTGCTTTATCGACGACCGTTACTATGTGACCTGGTGTAACGGATATAAGGGCCAGCCCACCATCGGCGTGGCATGGACTACGGATTTCAAGACATTCCATCAGGTGGAGAATGCTTTCCTGCCTTTCAACCGTAATGGCGTGCTGTTTCCCCGCAAGATCAATGGTAAGTTTGCCATGTTGAGCCGTCCCAGTGACAACGGGCATACTCCTTTCGGAGATATTTATTATAGCGAGTCGCCCGACTTGGAGTTTTGGGGACACCATCGTCACGTCATGTCACCCGCGCCTTTTGAAGTAAGTGCATGGCAGTGCCTGAAGATTGGCGCCGGCCCCATTCCCATCGAAACCAGTGAGGGCTGGTTGCTGTTCTATCACGGTGTGCTTCGCTCCTGCAACGGTTATGTCTATGCCTTTGGATCGGCATTGCTTGACTTGGACGAGCCCTGGAAGGTGAAATTCCGTTCGGGACCTTATCTTATCTCTCCGCGTGAACCTTACGAATGCATGGGTGATGTGCCCAATGTATGCTTCCCTTGTGCGGCTTTGCATGATCCGGCAACGGGACGGGTGGCCGTTTATTATGGTTGTGCCGACACGGTGACCGGTCTGGCATTCGGTTATATTCCCGAAATTATAGAATTTACCAAACGTACTTCTATTATTTAAGCACCGTTTGTACTGTTCTCATTCGAAAACAGAGGATGTGTCCTGTGGCTGTCACTTCGGCCCGGACACATCCTCTTTGTCTTTTTCCGGGAAAGGGAACTGTCTGGTTATAAAGCGGCTTTTAAGTGCTGTCTTCTCTTTGGCTAAGCGTTTTCTTCCGGATGATTAAGGGCTTTTATACTGAAACCTTCTACAGTCCATTGCAATGGACTGTAGAGTCTGCCGTAATGGACTGTACGGTCTGCTACAGTGGACTGTACAGTCTGCACCGGCAGACTATAGAAGATAATAGGAATAAAGACCTTAGTTGTATGGAGAAAAAGGCTTATGTTTGCTGTTGAAAGAGGTTAGGTTCCGATACGGAAAGACATCAGACCGGTATACCGGCAAATTATTCACAGGCAGTCCTCCGCCTCTCGATTTTTCTCTTTATCTTTGCCGGAAAAATAAAGCAGTCCATGAAACGACCCAACGTACTTAATTTAACCTGCCCTGCCATCCCCGTAGTTCGGATCGGTTTTGTCGGATTAGGAAACAGGGGCATTCTTGCACTTGAGAGATATATGCACCTGGAAGGCATTGAGGTGAAAGCACTTTGTGATTTGCGGAAAGAGAATATAGAGCGTGCAGAGCATATCTTACGGGAGTTCGGCCGTCCCGAAGCCGAGAACTATTCGGAAGAAGGGATGTGGCGCAAGATGTGCGAATGCAAGGAGATAGACCTCATTTATATTTGTACGGACTGGCTGACTCATACTGATATTGCCGTTTATGCCTTGCAGCAGGGCCGTCACGTGGCGTTGGAGGTTCCTGCCGCCATGAGTGTGGCCGATTGCTGGCGTTTGGTGGATACAGCCGAAGAAACCCGCCGTCACTGCATGATGCTGGAGAACTGTTGTTACGATGCATTTGCCCTGACTACATTGAACATGGTGCAGCAGGGGGTGTTGGGCGAAATCACTCATGCCGAGGGATCATACATCCATGACTTGCGCAAGCATTATTTTGCAGACGAAAAAGCGGGTGGGTATCACAATCACTGGATAAAGCTTTACAGCCAGCAGCATACGGGGAATCCTTATCCTACTCACGGCTTGGGTCCTGTCTGCCAATGGATGAATATTCATCAGGGGAGACCGTATGGAATATCTGGTTTCCATGTCCTCGCGTCAGGCCGGTCTGTCTGCTTATGCCGGACAGGTGTTTGGCGCATCCTCCGAAGAAGCGGCGCAGAGTTATGAGATGGGGGATGTGAATACCACGCTGATTCATACTGCAAAAGGAAGAACTATCTTGTTGCAATATGATGTGACCACTCCTCGCCCGTACAGCCGCCATCAGACGGTGTGCGGCACGAAGGGATTCATGCAGAAATATCCTGTTCCCTGTCTTCTGCTCGATGAATATGGCAAGGAACCTTTGTCCGGTGAGCAGTTTGAGCGGATGATGGAGCAGTATAAACATCCTTTTACGGCAGTTATCGGCGAGGAGGCGCGGCGGAAGAATATGCCGAATGAAATGAATTATATCATGGACTATCGGCTTATTCATTGTTTGAGGAACGGTTTGCCGTTGGATCAGGATGTGTATGATGCCGCCGAATGGTCCTGCATTACGGAACTGAGCGAGCGTTCCGTGCGGCAGGGCAGTGTACCGGTGGAGATTCCCGATTTCACACGAGGGAACTGGAAAGAGAGATAGTGCTGTCAGTTCTTTAGCACAGGGGGGATAAACCGAATGGTTCTCACCTGAAGATGAAAAGAACGCTGATATGTTAATCTCCAGGTGAAAATACAGGCTTGTTTATTGAACTCCCATTGATGTTATCGTTTCTTGTCTTGTGGTGTTTCCACTATTATTTTTCCTTCTTTCATGGTGAACTGTGCGATTTTCAAATCATTCAGGGCGTCCAGTACGGTATTCACCGGGAGTTGGCGGTTGATATGGAAATAGATGCGTTCGTCCAGTAACGGACGTGAACGGAATACGATGCTGATGTTATACCATGAACCTATATCTTGCATGACTTGCCTCAAGTCGGTATTGTCAAAAGAAAATTCATTCTCCGCCCATCCTTTTCTCTTCTCCGTATCAACTCTTTTCAATTGGAGTTTTCCTTGTTTATCCAAGGATATTTGTTCCCCCGGGTGCATTTCCTTACTTTGATTGCGCTTGGTATGACTTACATTCACTCGTCCTTGATAGAGGATGACATCCGGCGAGTAACGGGGATATGCTTTCACATCGAACACCGTTCCCAGTACTCGTGTTTGTAGTTGCTCGGTGCATACTATAAAGGGGCGGGAAGCGTCTTTGGCTACTTCAAAACGGGCCTCTCCGCTTAGTTTGATACTGCGAATGGTATCTGTAAACTCCTTTAGATACTCCAGACGGCTGTTTGCGCTGAGCAATACCTTGCTTCCGTCGCTTAATTGAACGGAGGTAATGGTAGCGGGCGGGGTGCTTACAATTATCCTTTTCCCTTCTTCCCGAAAAGTAATTTCCTCAGGAACTTCCAGTGAAGTGAAGACTTCCACTTCCTGCGGCTCAGGTTGCAAAAAAGGCTGGAATACAAGTACCAAGGCGATGACAGCGGCGGCTATACCTGGTATCGTTATCCGTCGGATAGATTGGTGTCTGATACGGTGACGACGGATGAATGTCTGCCAGGCTTTCCGGGTTTCGTCCGCGGTGGGAGTATCCCCCAATGCTTCACCGAAGAGCTGTTCCAATTGATGGTCATTCCAAGTTCCGTTTTCTTGGGGAGCTTTGGTTATGGGTATCCTTTCCGCTGTCTGGATGGATGTGGTCATTTGTTGAAAACTCCTTTTTCATTGTTTATCCTCCTTTTTCAGTATCGCTTCGCGCAGAGTCCGCAATGCTTTTGATATATGTTTTTTCACGGTGTCGGGGCTGATTCCCAGTTCTTCGGCTACCTGTTGATATGTTTTTTTCTCCCAATAGCAGCTTCGCAAGATGGTGCAAGTCGGTTCGGGCAAACTGCGGGCTATGTTTTCCGCTTGCTGCAACAGTGCCTCGTGTGCGCGGTAACCCCGATTCATTTCCGCACGGGTGGCTTCGATGAGGCGGTCTATGTGTTGCTGTTCCACATTCAAATGCTTCAAGCGGTTGAGGCATCCGTTACGCACGGTGGCATAGAGCCAGGCGCTACGGGTGTTTTCCTTTAGTTGGTCGAACTCCTTCCAGGCTTGTTCCATGGTTTCGCTTACTATGTCCTTGGCTTCTTCCGTATTGCTCATCAGGGGTGGTAGCAAAGCGGACGAGGCGTGGTACATTTCTGCGAACAGTCGTTCGAAGTGCTCTTCTTTATGGTTTCTTCTCCTGAATAAAATCTGCATGTTTCCTTGTCTTCCGTGAACAAAGGTACGGAAATTTCCTTTTCTCCGCTGGGGTTACAGACGATTCTTTTTCGCTTTGTCCGGCTCCGGTTCCTTTATATTTGCTCTTGGTGGCATTGAATTTATAGGATACTTGGAGGCCGAAGCGTTGAAATCCCGGTAAATCCGATTTTCCATATAGGCATCTATGCCGTATAAATCAAAATGGAAATACCCTGTTCTAAGAATATCATTGGCGGTGAATGTTATGGTGAGTGTCTCTTTTAAAAAGGATTTGGAAAGGCGTGCATTGATTTGTCCTTCCGTGCGCGTTACAAAAATCCTTGCCGGGAAGCGGTGGAGAGATATCCTTCCATATTGAAGAACCAGCCTTTGGGAAGGTTGAAGTTGTTGTCCAGACTGATATAGAAACAGGGTTGGTTCCGGTGTTCGGTGATTCCTATTTTATTCGCATTCATGTCCAAAAAGCCATATTCACATTGAGTTGTGGTTCCCAACACCCCAGTTTGGGAGAGCGTTGAAACTAATGCCGTAATTATGGGTTGTAGGAATGGTCTGTGTGGCAAATAAGAGGACGCCCGGATGTGTATCTTCCTTGTATGGCATAATTATATTGGTATACATATTGAGAATACGGCTGAAATAGGCTGAGAAATAGAGCCAATTCCAAGAGGCGCCGGCCGAAAAGCGATGCGTCTTTTGGGTTTTTCAGCAAAGGGTTTCCTTGAGAATACTCATATTTGCTGCGATAGCGGATGGAATTGGTCAATAGGCTATAATCGGGGGTTATTTTACGTAACCGGTAAGAGAGGCTGAAACTTTTGCCATTGTGTGACCAACTGGCGGCCAATACAGAATAATATCATTATAGGTAGGCTTTGTGCATCTATCCTTATCCCTTTTCATAATAATCTGTTTGTTGATGTTCATAACGTATTCCCCATATTCAGTTTCCAATGGCGGATGGATCTTGAATAGTCAGCAAATGCGGCATATACGGATTGTTTGATGTGGTCGTCGGCATCGGCAGAGAAACCGTTTTGGGTAAAGATATCATGGCGGTTGGTAAAAGTTTCTTCCGTACCGAATGAAAAACGTCCGTTCCATAAAGGGGCACTGACTACCAGCTTGGCGGCATAGAGGGAGCTGCGCATACGACTGTCTGCTTGCACGGTTGCATCGTCATTATTCATGGCGTTCTGGTCGGAATGCGAGCGTTTGAACAGGTAATCGGCGTTGAAGTCAATATTCCATTTGCCCAGTTCTCCTGCGTAGTAGGCGTTTGCCGCGTGATCCCAACCTGTATGTATTTGTTCTGCTGTAGTAAAGTTTATCCGGTCGGTTTCTTCATCGTTACGTCTGGTGACGGTTTTACCGGATGAATTTCTGTCTGCATTCCCTATTCCGGTTTCGGGCATATAGCGCAGACCGAAAGAATGGTGTTCATCCGGTTCATAATTGAATCCCAGCTCACCGGAAAAACGTTGGCTCTTATGGGTCTGCACATCATTTTTGTTGGTTTGCCAAATGGCGGAACCCTTGATGCGGTTCATATTTGTGGTTTTTCCATACGAGTTTTGCTGTGCCATATATCCCTTTACAAAGAGATCCAGACCGCCGGTGCGATAATTTAATGCCATATATTCGTTGGCGTTGGCGGAATGTCCTTGTGAATAAGTCGTATTGAAGTGGCCGCTCAACCCTTGTCCGCGCCGGCGGATGGTGTGGAGGCGGATGACGGCTGCTACGTCCGAGGCATATTCTGCTCCGGGAGTGGTGATGACTTCCGCGGATAAGATTTCGTTGGCTCGGATACGGTCCAGTTCTGTCATGTCGCGTACTTTCTTATTATTTATATAGATTACAGGAGAACCACATCCCATTACATTGTATTCGCCGTTACGGCCGGTGACGAAAGGAAGATGGGGCAACATTTCTGCGGCAGACCCCATTCGGGCCAGGGAAGTTCCTGCCACGTTGGCTTTTAGTCCGTTGGGACCCACTTCTATCATGGGGCGTCGGGCGCTGATGGTGACTTCCTGCATCAGTTGGGTGTCGGGAAGCAGGTGAAACGTAGGAGTAGGGTGGTAAGGTTGCACTTCCGTCTTATAGCCTATATAAGAAACCCGTATCAAGTAAGGTATCCCTTCTTCCGCTATCATCAGAAACTTCCGTCTTCACGGGTGACACATCCGTTTACAAAGGTGGAGTCGCCGGGGTCAATAAGAGTACATTGGAGTAGGGCAGCGGTTCATTCTTTTCATTGGTTACTTGTCCTCGTATTTCGGTGGTGGGTACATCTCTTTCCTTTTCTGTATGGCGAAGTATTCTTCCCGTTCTTTACAAATGAAAGGAATGCCGTTCAGGACAGTGCCGATGGCTTCAAGTTCGGTCTTTTGCCGGATGGAGGCTGTAACCCGGTAGCTTTCTGTTTCGTTATAGGAGAAGATAATATTCTTTCCGCCTTCCTTTTCGATTAGTTTAAGGGCGGCGGGAAGTGGTTTGTCCTTTAATTCTATAGAGAATTGCCGGGGTGTTTGTGAATGAAGCGGAAGGATGATGCTGAATAATACGGTCATGATCCACGCTGTTTTCAAATAGCCGTCTGATCTCATTTTACTAGTGTTTAATTGTTCTTTATGAGTAATACAACCGAGGTTTGTAATCGGGTACGGTAAAATAAGGAAAAAAGATTCGATGGGTTGTCGGAATGGATTCCCGTGGTTGGTTCATGCAAAGGGAACGGATATAACTTTATGAAGAATTTATGAAGGATTGGAATAAGAATGGTTCATTGTAATGGCTTGAGGTTCAAAACATTGTCCGCGTATGAAGAATTTGAAGGAAAAAAGGTGGAAAATGTGTTTTGAAGAGATGGTTGGGGCAGATACTTGTGTGATACTTGTTTTATGAAAATTGTAGATGGCAGTAGCTATGAAGAACAGAGGGAATAAAAACAAGGTGGCTGAAAACAAATCCAGCCACCTTGTTTTTATTGTTTAACCTGTGTTTTATTCTATCTCGACGCTATGTTTTACCGGAGTCAGGATGAAAGTAAATTCATAATCACCGTAGGGCAACATATATTGAGGCAACGGCAGAGCTCCCCAGCTGTTTACACAACCCAACCCCATCTGAGCCTTGTCGATGATCAGGTTGGTCAGGTCTGCTTTCTGTACTTCGGGCGAGTGACGCTGGTCTTTTTGTTCGCCATCATCCAGTGAACAGATGGTATAATGCAAAGCGGATGCAGAGAATGGAGCATCACCTACCACCTTCAGGCCGTTACCACCGGCATTCAGTTGCTTCCACCAGCGGATATAGGTCTTGGTCTCTGTTTCCTGCGGACGGATGTAGGAATAGAATGTTCATCCACACTCTGGCGATAAATACCCAAGTCTGTGCTGTGGTTGCGGTCACTGTAGTTTTCTACCGGACCACGACCATAATATTCTACGGTTTCAAAACATTTAGGCATCTGCATTTGCATACCGAAGCGGAACATCGGAGATACTTTGGCATTCTTGTCGGCTGTCATCTTTTGGGTCACTTTGATGGCTCCTTCGTTGTTGATGACATAAGTCAGATATAATTTGGCGGAAACATTCTTCATGTCATATTCCGCATTCACTACTATCTGGTCATTTTCTGTTTTGGAATTCAAGGAAACCAGTTTCAATCCCGGGTTTTTCCATGCGGCATATCTGTTTTGCAGGCCGGCTCCCATATCATTGTCTGTCGGGGCACGCCAGAAGTTAGGGGTCAGGGCTGCGCCTTCTTTCAGCATTTCCGTTCCGTCCACTGCATATTTGCTTAAGTAACCGTTCTGTTTGTTGAACTCGGCTACGAAGTTATTGCCTTTTTACGATCAGATAATGATATTGGTTGTCGATGATTTGCGGAACAACGGTGGCTACATTGGTCGTTTCCACGTTCTTCAAATCCATAGACGGTGCTTTGTAATCATTCAGTGTCAACTGATTCTTGGCGACGGTGAAACCTGCAGGCAGCAAACCTTCGCGGTTTTTCAGTTTGTAGGAAACGTTCAGCAACCATTCCTTGCAGGTACAGGTCTTGCCGATATTCAACGTAATCTTGGCTGTTTCCCTGAGGAGCGACTTTTAAATCATCCACGCGTCCGGTGCGGATTACTTTTCCATCTTTCAGTACTTGCCATTCCATATAGTAGGCGGATAGGTCACGGAAGAAGTTCTCATTGAACACATTTACTTCCCCTTTGCTTAAATCGGCGGGAGTAGTCCAAATGTTCTGGTAGAAATAGCCTACTTCATACATGTGCGGATTAGGAACGCGGTCGGGGCTGATCAAACCATTGTCACAGAAGTTGTTGTCAGAAGCGTCAAAACGGTTGAAATCTCCACCGTAAGCGTAAATCATCACGCCGTCTTTTCCTTTCCAACGGCAGGACTGGTCAACGAAATCCCAGATAAATCCACCTTGCAGATTCGGATATTTACGGATCAAATCCCAATATTCTTTGAAACCACCCTGCGAGTTACCCATTGCATGGGCATATTCACACTGAATCAATGGTTTGGTAGCATCGGTACGTTGACCGTATTTTTCCATGCCTTCGTAGCCATAATACATCGGACAGAAGATATCGGTATGTTCTTTCTGGCGTGCTTGTTCATATTGGCAGGCACGGCTGGGGTCTTCTGCTTTAATCCATTTATAGCATTGTTCGAAGTTCGGTCCGTCACCGGCTTCATTGCCCAATGACCAGAAGATGATGGACGGATGGTTGAATCCGCGTTGGTTACGTTCCATGATGGTTTTTGTTCCGTTGTCATCCGGATAATGACAAGTACGTACAGCGTTGATATTCAATTCTTTCATCACTGATATCCTGCAACATACGTTCGAGAGAAACGACATAACCGCCGTCCGGGTCCATTTCGTGACGGTCGGCTCCTTTGAAGAGTACCGGTTGCCCGTTGACGAGTATCTGTCCGCCTTTCAGCTCAATCTTGCGGAATCCTACTTTAACGGGGATTACTTCTAGCCTACGTTGTTGCCGTTTTTCAGTGTAGCGGTCAGCGTGTAGAGATTAGGCGTTTCGGCAGTCCATTTGGCCGGGTTGGAGATGGATAGGGTAGTGTTTAATTTGCCAGAGCCTTTCAGGTCGGCAGTTGCTACACTGTTCCCTTCCACTGTCAGTTCCAAATCAACTGTGCCGCTGCCTTTCAAATCAGATTGATGTTCAGCGTACCGTTTTATACTGGCTGGCGTCCAAATCGGGAGTTTTGGATATCTTGAATGCGTTTTTGTTGCGGGCATATAGATAGCAGTCACGTCCCACGCCACTATACCGGAAGAAATCCTGATCTTCCAGATAAGTACCGTCGCACCAGCGGAATACTTGGAAGGCGATCAGGTTTTTCTGACCCGGTTTTAAATATGGAGTCAGGTCAAATTCGGCTTCCAGTTTGCTGTCCTCGCTGTAGCCTACATAACGTCCGTTTACCCACAAATACATATTGGAGGTAACCGAACCGAAATGGGCGATAATATCTTTTCCCTTCCATGAGGCGGGAACTACAATTTCACGTCGGTAAGAACCAACGTGGTTGTTTCTGTCGGCACTTCGGGAGGGTTGTTTGGAACTGGTTTCTCCCAGGCATATCCTACGTTGACATAGATAGGATCACCGTAACCGTTCAACTCCCATACGGCGGGCACTTGCAGGTCATCCCAGCCTTTGTCGTTGAAGCCGGTTTTCCAGAAATCAGTCGGACGGGAGTCTGCATCCTTTTACCCAGTTGAACTTCCAGGTTCCGTTCAAAGTCATGTAGTTAGTTGATTGTTTGTCTGCTTTCTTGGCTGCATCTGCATTCTCAAAAGCAAAAAGTGGTTCAGTGTGTATCGGCGCACGGTTTACCACATTTATTTCCGGGTTGCGCCATTCTTGGAAGGCTGTCTGTGCGCTGTAAGGGCGAGGGACTGTGAACAAAGACCTGTCATAAGTTGTTTCTTCATGCTATTATTTTATTGGTTTTGTGCAAATATAGTGAAAATAATAGCTACCGATGGGACATAAATCGGCAATATTTGTTAATTGTGAATGATTTGTGTTCTATCCTAAAAAAAAATTATGGCATTTCTGAGGCGTATTTGAATAAATGGTAGAATTTACTGCATGATGAGAAATTAAAGCATAAAATATATATGTGATTATTTTTGAAAGCGACACAACTGATGGGAAAGTTATTCGATGTGGCGTTGATAGTTCATTGTCTTGAGTATTCTGGTGGTTAGTTGCCGAGAGTACTGGGCAAGAGTTGGGATACCGTTATCGGGCCTTTATCTGCGGGTGTCGGTTTTTTCGGTATAGTGGATTTTGCTGGCTACCTTACCTCTATATATAGGCTGGCTTTTCGGCACGGCACGTTATCTGCTGGTGATCCGCACTTTTCCGGTTGGATTCGTGTGTGTTCCGTATCTTTAAACTTTTCAATTATCTGAATGAAGGTAATTTCTTGTTGCGTTCCTTGGTGTTCAGCAGTCGGAAGATTATTGTTTTTTTCTTGTTTGTACTGATATTGGTGACTTCGATCGGTACATTGATGTATATGATTGAGGGACAGCGGCCGGGCACTTTCTTTCAATAATATTCGAATAGTATTTATTGGGCGATAGTGACGATGACGACGGTAGGTTATGGGGATATCACTCCGGAAACTCCGCTAGGGCGCTTTCCTTTCGGCCATTGTAATGTTACTGGGCTATACCATCATTGCAGTCCCCACAGGAATTGTTTCTGCGTCTATGATCCAGGAACATAGACGCAGGGTGGCCCTGAAATGTCCGCATTGTGGTAAGGACGGACATGAGGACGGGGCTGCTTATTGTAAATACTGTGGAGGAAAAACTGGTAAATTGATCATGGAATGCTGTATGATAGAAAGTTATTCTATCACCCATCGCTTATCATGCGCCACCGTCTTTTTCGGATCATAAGTCATTCCTTCTTTGGTAGGGATTTTTTATCACGTAAGTCCGCCCGCTATGGTTGGACAAGGATGTTTCCTGCAACCAGGGGATTCATATTCTTTAATATGGCCAGATTGATTCCTTTGCTGCGTGCGAAACGTGCCAAGTCTGCAATTCCTTTCGTCACAGTGATTTCCGTATAAGGAATAGGCGGATACAAATCCGATGCACGCAGGCGGAAACCGAAAGTAGTGGGGGCATTGAATAATTGTTTGGCGGCAAGAACCAGTTGCAACCAACGAGTCGTCCACATCCTGTTTGGCCAGTTGGCTGGCAATGCGTGCCTACTGGTATTGTAAGAGGCGGCGACAGCCACCCAGTTCTTATATTTTGCATTAGCGTCTTCTTTCAGATAGCGGCAGGCGGCACGGGTCGCTTTCAATATGGTAACGCTCGTCCACATTGTTGCTTCTTTACTCCTCCAATCTGTAATCCCGTCCTGTACCTGTATGAATTGCCATAGTCCGGCGGCTCCGGCAGAAACGGGCGGTGGGATTCATATTACTCTCTATGACCATCAGGTATTTAAAATCATCGGGGATTCCGTTTCTTTCAGTATGGGTTCTACAATGGGGAAATAACGGTTGGCTTTTTTTCAGCATTTGCAGGGAAGTACTGTGCATATAGGTGAATGCCAATAGTTCACGGTCCATACGCCGTGGCGGTCAAAGCGGCCTCGTCAATGGTTTTTAAGCCACAAAATTCAATGCTGGAGGAACTTCGGGACTACTGTATTTCAATGCCGTAATACCTAAATCTTCTCGTATGATAGTGGTATCTTCCTGTTCCGTTTTTTGAGAAGCGCAACTGCTGCTTTACTAAGGCCGGTGATGTAACCATAATGTGGCTGCCACAGCAGCCAGATTGATGGTTATTTTTCTCATTTTTTCCTTTATTCGTTTTCATTCTCTTTTTCCGCCCCGTCCGAAGTTACGATATTCTCCGGTAGGTGGTTGGTACGCTTTTAAATACCGAGAAAAGTGTTCAGTAGAGGTATAATTCAATTCATAGCATATCTTTTCACTGACATGGAACTTTCAATCAACAATTGTTTCGCTTTTAAGCAGTTTCAGCTCTTGGAAATACTTGGCGGGCGCATAGCCGGTGTATTCTTTTGAATACTTTGCGGAACCAGAATAACTGATTCCCAATTTCAGTGCCAGTTCTTCCGGGTCTATATCCTTGTACATTTTCGCATGATGATTTTGGCACTTTCTATTTTTTGTGCCGCATTGTCCACCCTCATAGCGTTTGTTCTGCGAGATAAAGCAAGTACGGCCCCATAATGTGTAAAAACGATGCCGGACAAATATTGTTGCGCTGCGGTCTTGTCTGCTTCCGCTACTTCCAGTGCACGGCAAAAGACCGGCCAGTTCGATACCGATATCCAAAATCTGGGCTTTTTTTGAGATAAAGCTGTTTTTACCAGATTGTCTATAATCGGACCTTCAAAACCGATGTAATATTCGTTCCATCCTGTTTTTGCAGCGGCGCATAGGTATGCCACTTGTCCGGGAAACAGAAAAGTATCCGTCTTCTTTGATATGTCAACAGATTTGTATCGCTGGCGAAAGTTCTCGTCCTTTAGTGATATATATACCAACTGATATTCATGCAGCACACGTCCTTTTCTGGGCTGTGAACAATAGGCGTCCGGTGGGTTGCGTGGTGGATAAACGCTTCCGGC
>VOFB01000751.1_pt1 | contig 46861 bp, 42 predicted proteins | sample 5384141 | NCBI WGS metagenome assembly VOFB01 (sample SAMN12384721, study PRJNA508395) | human gut metagenome | isolation source: healthy gut A | host: Homo sapiens | reverse complement strand
TCTTTCACGGCACGTCGGACACCGAGGTCATCGCCTATCTGCTGACCCAGAACCGTCTGCTGACGCCGAACATTGAGATGGCCGTCAGCCGCACGATGGACGACATCGAGGGCGCATACTCCCTCGTCATTATGACCCACACCAAGTTGATCGCGGCGCGCGACCCCAACGGCTTCCGCCCGCTGTGCATCGGCGAGCTGCCCGACGGCAACGGCTATGCCTTTGCCAGCGAGAGCTGTGCGCTGGACGCCGTGGGTGCGAAGTTCGTCCGTGACGTGCGCCCCGGCGAGATCGTTATTGCTGACCGCAACGGCCTGCGCACAATGGAGGATCACTGCGGCGCCGCGCCGCACACGATGTGCGTCTTTGAGTACATCTACTTTGCCCGCCCGGATTCCGTCATCGAGGGCACCTGTGTGCATGAGGCCCGTCTGCAGGCGGGCCGCTTCCTGGCGCAGGAGCATCCCGTGGAGGCCGATGTCGTCATCGGCGCGCCGGACTCCGGTCTGGATGCAGCGCTCGGCTATGCGCAGGAGAGCGGCATCCCCTACGGCGTGGGCTTTATTAAAAACAAATATGTGGGCCGCACCTTCATCCAGGGCTCCCAGGCCCAGCGCGAGAGCAGCGTGCGCATCAAGCTGAACGCCATCACGTCCACGGTCAAGGGCAAGCGCGTTGTGCTGGTCGATGACTCCATCGTCCGCGGCACGACGAGCGCCCGCACCATCCGCCTGCTGCGCGAGGCTGGTGCTGCCGAGGTACACTACCGGATCAGTGCGCCGCCGTTCGCCCACCCGTGCTACTTCGGCACCGACATTCCCGACGAGAAAGACCTGATTGCCACCGGCCACACCGTCGAGGAGATCAACGAGCTGGTCGGGTCTGACACGCTGGGCTATTTGAGCATTGAGCATGTGCAGCAGCTGGCCATCCACAGCAAGTGCGGGTTCTGCACCGGCTGCTTTACCGGCCATTACCCGGTGCCCGCGCCCAACGAGACGATGGACATTGTCTACGACAAGCCGCTGAGCCAGTCTAAGACGAATAAGAAGCTGTAAGGTTCAAAGGCTTCCCCAGAGGGGGAAGCTGTCACCGAAGGTGACTGATGAGGGGCGGCCTTACCCCGGCCACCCGCTCACGTGATGCAGCGGCAGGCTTACCCCCTCATCCGGCCTCGGTCAGGGCCTCGGCCACCTTCCCCCACAGGGGAAGGCATTTCCCCATTCATACGATTTACTCGCAAGGGAGATTATTCTACTATGGAAAAAAGCTATTCTGCCAGCTACGCCGCTGCAGGCGTGGATATTACCGCCGGGTACCGCTCTGTTGAGCTGATGAAGCAGTATGTGGCCCGCACGATGACCGAGAGCTGCATCGGCGGTCTGGGCGGCTTCGGCGGCCTGTTTGAGCTGGACTGCACCGGCATGGAGCATCCCGTTCTGATTTCCGGCACTGACGGCGTCGGCACCAAGCTGCGCATCGCCATGCTGCTGGACAAGCATGACACCATCGGCATCGACTGCGTGGCCATGTGCGTCAACGATGTCATCTGCGCCGGTGCCAAGCCGCTGGTTTTCCTCGACTACATCGCCTGCGGCAAGAACATCCCGGAGAAAATTGCCGAGATCGTCAAGGGTGTGGCCGAGGGCTGCGTCCAGGCGGGCTGCTCCCTCGTGGGCGGCGAGACCGCCGAGCACCCCGGCATGATGCCCGAGGATGAGTACGACCTGGCCGGCTTCACCGTCGGCGTCGTGGACAAGGCAAAGATTTTGGACAACTCCACGATGCAGCCGGGCGATGTCATCATCGCACTGCCCTCCACGGGCGTACACTCCAACGGTTTCTCGCTGGTGCGCAAAATTTTTGACATTGACAACAACCCCGATGTGCTGAAAAAGACATTTGACGGCATGGACAAGACCCTGGGCGAAGCCCTGCTGGCCCCCACCAAGATTTATGTCAAGCCCGTGCTGGCTGTCATGGACGAGATCACGGTCAAGGGCGTGTCCCACATCACCGGCGGCGGCTTCTATGAGAACATTCCCCGCAGCCTGAAGAAGGGCTGTGCGGCCCGCATCGCCAAGGCCGATGTGCGCACCCCTGCCCTGTTCGACGTCATGCAGCGCGAGGGCGGCATCTCCGAGCACGATATGTTCAACACCTTCAACATGGGCGTCGGCATGGTGCTGACCGTCGCGCCCGAGGATGCGGACAAGGCCATTGCCATTCTGAAGGCTCACGGCGAGGACGCCTACCGTCTGGGCACCATCGTCGAGGGCGACGGGGTCGAGCTGGTATGAAGCGTGTAGCGGTACTGGTATCGGGCGGCGGCACGAATTTGCAGGCCCTGCTGGAAAGCGAGCGCCGCGGCGAGAACCCGAACGGCAAAATCGAGCTGGTCGTTGCCAGCAAGCCCGGCGTCTACGCGCTGGAGCGCGCCGCCAATTTCGGTGTAGAATCCGCTGTTGTCAGCCGCAGGGACTACGCTGACAGCGCAGCGTTTGACGCCGCTCTGCTGGACACCCTGCAGAAGCACAGTATTGACGTGGTCGTGCTGGCAGGCTTTTTGAGCGTGCTGGGCGAAAAGGTCATTGCGGCCTACCGCAATAAAATCATCAATGTTCATCCCAGCCTGATCCCCAGCTTCTGCGGCCCCGGCTTCTACGGACTGCGCGTGCACGAGGCCGCGCTGGCCCGCGGCGTGAAGCTGACCGGCGCTACCGTCCACCTTGTAAACGAGGAATGCGACGGCGGGCCCATTCTGCTGCAAAAGGCCGTGGCCGTGGAGCCCGGCGACACCCCCGAGACGCTGCAGAAGCGCGTCATGGTCGAGGCCGAATGGCAGCTGCTGCCCAAGGCGCTGGCGATGGTGTGCAGTGACGAGGTGTAAAATCGCAACAATGGCAAAGTTCTCTCCCCCACCGCCTGCGGGCGGAGCCCCCTCGCAGAGGGGGCCAAGGCTTCCAGGCTCCCTCTGCGAGGGAGCTGTCCGCGCAGCGGACTGAGGGAGAGAGCCTTGCCACCACATCCCGTTTTATGTTTTTGTATATACCAAAACGAGGTCATTATGAAAAAAAACATCTACAAATATCTTGCCGGGAATGACTACCCCGGGCGTGGCATTGTGCTGGGCAAAAGCCCCGACGGCCAGAAGGCGTTCGTCGCCTACTGGATCATGGGCCGCAGCGCCAACAGCCGCAACCGTGTGTTTGAGCCTATCGACGGCGGCATCCGCACGGTGGCCGCTGACCCGGCCAAGCTCGAGGACCCGCACCTCATCATCTACAACGCTGTGCTGACCCTGCGGGAGACCACCGTGGTCACGAACGGCGACCAGACCGACACGATTGCCCGGTTCATGAACGGCAACCTTTTCCCCGGCTACAGCTTTGAGGCTGCACTGGCGACCCGCACCTATGAGGACGACGCGCCGAACTTTACCCCGCGCATCTCCGGTGTCGTCGATATGCGCCGCGGCGGCTACAAGCTGTCCATCGTCAAGTCCGACGAGGGCAACGCCGAGAGCGTGCAGCGCCAGACCTTCGACTACCCGCAGCCTGTGGCCGGTGAGGGACACTTCATCAGCACTTACGTCAAGAACGGTGCGCCGATCCCCAGCTTTGCGGGTGAGCCGCTGCGCGTCGCCATCGACACGAACGACGCGGACAAGTTTGCCGACAAGCTGTGGGCGAGCCTGAACGAGGACAACAAAGTCAGCCTGTTTGTCCGCAGCATCGAGCTGGAAACCGGCGAGTACGAGGACATTATCCTGAATAAATACACCGCTGTGGAGGGTTAATATGAACGAATTTCAGCTGAAATACGGCACGAACCCCAACCAGAAGCCCGCCCGCATCTACATGGCGGACGGCAGTGACCTGCCCGTGCAGATTTTGAACGGACGCCCGGGCTACATCAACTTTCTGGATGCGTTCAACTCCTGGCAGCTCGTGCGCGATTTGAAGAAGGCACTCGGCCAGCCCGCTGCCGCCAGCTTCAAGCACGTCTCCCCCGCTGGTGCGGCCATCGGTCTGCCGCTGGATGAGACCCTGCGCGCCATGTACCACATTGCGCCGGAGACCGAGCTTTCCCCGCTGGCCTGCGCCTACGCCCGTGCCCGCGGTGCGGACCGTATGTCCAGCTTCGGCGACTGGATCGCGCTGTCCGATGTCTGCGACCTGAGCACCGCGAAGCTGATTCAGCACGAGGTCTCCGACGGCATCATTGCACCCGGCTACGACGCCGACGCGCTGGAGGTGCTGAAATCCAAGAAGAAGGGCGGCTACGCCATCGTCCAGATCGACGCCGACTACGAGCCGAAGCCGCTGGAGACCCGCACGGTCTTTGGCGTGACCTTCGAGCAGGGCCGTCAGGACCTGGACATTTCCAATGAGACGATGCTGCAGAACGTTGTGACCGAGAACAAGGTCATCAGCGACGAGCAGCGCCGCGACCTCATCATCAGCCTGATCGTGCTGAAATACACCCAGTCCAACAGCGTCTGCTACGTGCAGGACGGCCAGACCATCGGCGTCGGTGCGGGCCAGCAGAGCCGCGTGCACTGCACCCGTCTGGCGGGCCAGAAGGCCGACAACTGGCAGCTGCGCCACATGCCGAAGGTGCTGGACCTGCCGTTCCGCGCTGACATTGCCAAGCCGAACCGCGACAACGCGATCGATGTTTACATCGGCGACACGCCGGAGGATGTCATCGGCGACGATGTCTGGGCCGAGACCTTCACCGAGCAGCCGGCCCCGCTGACCGCCGAGGAAAAGCGCGCCTGGCTGGATGCCGTGACCGGTGTGAGCCTGGGCAGCGATGCCTTCTTCCCGTTCGGCGATAACATCGAGCGCGCGCGCCGCAGCGGCGTGACCGCCATTGTGCAGCCGGGCGGCTCCATCCGCGACGCACAGGTGATCGACACCTGTAACAAGTACGGCATTGCGATGGCGTTCTGCGGCATCCGGCTGTTCCATCATTAAACGCAAAAAACAACTCGCCTGCGGCGATTTTTCGTCGCGGGCTGTTGTGCTGTCAAGGAGGACGCTTATGAAAATTCTGGTTGTCGGCGGCGGCGGGCGTGAGCACGCCATCATCCGCACGCTGAAAAAAAGCCCCCGCTGCTCCGAGATCTGGTGTGCGCCCGGCAACGGCGGCATCAGCTATGACGCCCACTGTAAGGCCATCCCGGCCACCGACGTGGACGCCATGGTCAAATTTGCCAAGGAAGAAGCCTTTGACTATGTCGTCGTCGCCCAGGACGACCCGCTGGCGCTGGGCATGGTCGATGCGCTGGCCGCTGTGGGCATCCCGGCATTCGGTCCCGACAAGGCCGCGGCCCGCATTGAGGCCAGCAAGGTGTTCAGCAAGGACCTGATGAAGAAATACGGCATCCCTACGGCCAAATATGAGACGTTCGACGACCCCGAGAAGGTCATGGACTACATCAAAGCCGAGGGCAAATACCCCGTCGTCATCAAGGCGGACGGCCTGGCGCTGGGCAAAGGCGTGCTGATCTGCCAGAATGAGCAGGAAGCCGCCGATGGCGTAAAGGAAATCATGCTGGACAAAAAGTTCGGCGCTTCCGGCAACCATGTGGTCGTCGAAGAATTCTTGACCGGGCCGGAAGTCAGCGTGCTGTCCTTCTGTGATGGCAAAACCGTCAAGCCGATGGTTTCCAGCATGGACCACAAGCGCGCTTTGGACCATGACGAGGGCCTGAACACCGGCGGCATGGGCACCGTGGCCCCCAACCCCTGCTACACGCCCGCAGTCGCCGAGCGCTGCATGCAGGAGATTTTCCTGCCCACGGTTGCGGCCATGCAGGCCGAGGGCTGCCCCTTCAAGGGCTGCCTGTACTTCGGCCTGATGCTGACCCCGGACGGCCCCAAGGTGATTGAATACAACTGCCGCTTTGGCGACCCCGAAACCCAGGTAGTACTGCCCCTGCTGGAAAGCGACCTGCTGACCGTGATGGAGGCCTGCACCAACGGCACGCTGGACAAGACCGATGTCAAATTCAGCGACGGCGCAGCGGCTTGTGTCATCTTAGCCAGCGGCGGCTATCCCCTCGCCTACGAGAAGGGCAAGGAGATCACCGGCCTGACCGCGGGCCAGCTGGACGCCGCCGATGTGACGGTCTACCACGCCGGCACGGCCATCAAGGACGGCAGGCTCGTCACGAACGGCGGGCGCGTGCTGGGCGTGACCGCCACGGCCAACACCCTGCCCGAGGCGCTGAAAAAGGCGTATGCTGCCACGGAGAGCATCCATTTTGACAAGCTGCACAAGCGCAGTGACATTGGAGCAAGAGCGCTGGCAGCAATGCAGTAAAAAGGCTTCCCCATCGAGGGAAGCTGTCACCGAAGGTGACTGATGAGGGCAAACTTCCCGCAGCTTTCCGTCAACGGGATACAGCGGTACACTTTCCCCTCATCCGGCCTCGGACGGGGCCTCGGCCACCTTTCCCCCAGGGGGAAGGCTTTCCGTCCGTCACTTCCTGCAAATTTAACTCTCAGGAGGAAATACAATGGTATATCGCATTTATGTTGAGAAAAAGCCCGGCTTTGACGGCGAGGCACAGGGGCTTCTGCATGAGCTGGTCGATCTGGTCGGCATCCAGAATCTGACCGGTCTGCGCCTTTTGAACCGCTATGACGTCGAGGGAATCGACGCAGTGCTGTTCCAGCAGGCTGTGCCCACCGTGTTCAGTGAGCCGCCTGTTGACGTGACCTACGACAAGTTGCCCGACGCCAAGACCATTTTTGCCGTCGAGTACCTGCCCGGCCAGTTTGACCAGCGCGCCGACTCTGCCAGCGAGTGCATCCAGCTGCTGAGCCAGGGCGAGCGCCCCGCGGTGCGCTCCGCCCGCGTCTATCTGCTGGACGGCGACCTGACCGACGCCGACCTGGCCGCCATCAAGAAGTACGTCATCAACCCCGTCGAGGCCCGCGAAGCAAGCCTTGACGAGCGCAGCACCCTGAAAATGGAGTTTGCCATCCCGACGGAGGTCGAGACACTGACCGGCTTCACCGCGCTGGACGACGACGCGCTGGAAGCGTTCCGCAATGAGAAAGGCCTGGCGATGGACCATGCGGACATCGTATTCTGCCAGAACTACTTCAAATCCGAGCACCGCGACCCGACCATCACCGAGATCCGTCTGATCGACACCTACTGGTCCGACCACTGCCGCCACACGACGTTCGGCACGATCCTGGACGACGTGAAGATCGACGACGCGCTTGTGCAGGCCGCATTTGACCGCTACATGGCACTGCGCGCCGAGACGGGCCGCGACAAGAAAAACCGCACCCTGATGGACTGCGCGACCATCGGTGCCAAGGCGCTGAAGCAGCGCGGCATTCTGAAGAACCTTGACGAGAGCGAGGAGATCAACGCCTGCACCGTCAAGATCAAGTGCGACGTGGACGGTGAGCAGCAGGACTGGCTGTTCCTGTTCAAGAACGAGACCCACAACCACCCCACCGAGATCGAGCCCTTCGGCGGCGCGGCGACCTGCATTGGCGGTGCCATCCGTGACCCGCTGTCCGGACGCAGCTACGTCTATCAGGCCATGCGCGTGACCGGTGCGGCTGACCCGCTGAAGCCTGTTTCCGAGACAATGCCCGGCAAGCTGCCCCAGCGCAAGCTGGTCACGACGGCTGCCGCGGGCTATTCCAGCTACGGCAACCAGATCGGCCTTGCCACCGGTCAGGTAGCAGAGCTGTACCACCCCGGCTACGCCGCCAAGCGGATGGAGATCGGCGCAGTTGTCGGCGCGACGCCTGCCAGCCATGTCCGCCGCGAGGAGCCCGCCCCCGGTGATGTCGTCATCCTGCTGGGCGGACGCACGGGCCGCGACGGTGTCGGCGGTGCCACCGGTTCCTCCAAGGCGCACAAGCTGACGAGCCTTGAGACCTGCGGTGCCGAGGTGCAGAAGGGCAACGCGCCCATCGAGCGCAAGCTGCAGCGCCTGTTCCGCCGCGAGGACGCCTGCCGCCTTATCAAGCGCTGCAACGACTTCGGCGCAGGCGGTGTGTCTGTCGCCATCGGTGAGCTGGCCGACGGCCTGCACATCGACCTGAACAAGGTCACCCGCAAGTACGAGGGTCTGGACGGCACCGAGCTGGCCATTTCGGAGAGCCAGGAGCGCATGGCCGTGGCCGTTGCCGCCGAGGACGCCGAGACCTTTATGAAGTACGCCGCCGAGGAAAACCTCGAGGCGACTATCGTTGCCACCGTCACCGAGGAAAAGCGGATGCGCGAAGTCTGGAACGGCAAGACCATCGTTGACCTCTCCCGCGAGTTCCTGAACTCCAACGGCGCCGAGCGCCACGCTGATGCGCACATCCTGCCGGGCCATGTCTGGCAGCCCCAGTTTGCCGGTGCAACGTTTGAGCAGAAGCTGGAATCCATGGTCAGCGACCTGAACGTCTGCAGCCAAAAGGGCCTGGGCGAGCGGTTCGACTCCACCATCGGCGCAGCCACCGTGCTGATGCCCTACGGCGGCAAGTACCAGCTGACCCCGACGATGGCCATGGCCGCCAAGCTGCCCGTGGACGGCGAGACGACGACCTGCTCCGGCATGGCGTGGGGCTTCAACCCCTACCTGACCGAGGCTGACCCCTACCGCGGCGCGTATATGGCCGTGGTCGAGAGCGTGACCAAGCTGGTCTGCGCGGGCTTCCACCACGAGGATATGTACCTGACGTTCCAGGAATATTTTGAGCATATGAACGATAAGCCCGAGCGCTGGGGCAAGCCGCTGGCCGCCCTGCTTGGCGCGCTGGATGCCCAGATGGGCCTTGGCATTGCTTCCATCGGCGGCAAGGACAGTATGTCCGGCAGCTTTGAAGGCCTGGATGTTCCCCCCACGCTGGTCAGCTTTGCGACGGCCATCGGCAACACCCGCGACGTGCAGAGCCCCGAGTTCAAGAAGGCCAACAGCTCCGTTGTCATCCTGCGCCCCAACTACAAGAACGGTCTGCCCGAGATCGGCAGCCTGATTTCCATTTACAAGACCGTCGAGCAGATGATCGACGAGGGCAAGGTGCTGGCTGCCGCCACGCCGGGCTACGGCGGTGTGGCCGAGGCACTGTTCAAGATGTGCGTCGGCAACCATGTGGGTCTGCAGTTGTCCAATGACATCGACCTGAACGATCTGTTCAAGCCCGCCTACGGCGCGGTCATTCTGGAGCTGCTCGATGCCTCCGCCGGTGAGTTCCTCGGCTTCACCACCGTGGACTACACGCTGGAGGCCGAGGGCAAGGCCATTGACCTGGCCCATCTGCAGGAGCTGTGGGAGCAAAAGCTCGAGCCGGTATTCCCCTACCGCAAGGCCGGTGAGTTCGTCCCCGCGCTGGAGCATGACTGCCCCGCCAACAAGCGCGTGGCTCCCTCTGTGCGCCTGGCGACGCCGCGGGTCGTCATCCCCGTATTCCCCGGCACGAACTGCGAGTACGACACGGCCCGCGCGTTCCGCCGCGCAGGCGGCGACCCGCATATTCTGGTGTTGAAGAACCTGACCCCCGCCGACGTTGCCGCCAGCTGCGAAGCCCTGGTGAAAGAGCTTGACCAGGCGCAGATCCTGATGCTGCCGGGCGGCTTTTCCGGCGGCGACGAGCCGGACGGCACCGCCAAGTTCATTGCGGCGTTCTTCCGCAATCCCGCTGTGGCCGATGCCGTCAACCGTCTGCTGAACCAGCGTGACGGCCTGGCACTCGGCATCTGCAACGGCTTCCAGGCATTGATTAAGCTGGGCCTGGTGCCCTACGGCGAGATCCGTCCCATCACCGAAAGCGACCCGACACTGACGTTTAATACGATCCACCGCCACCAGTCCATGCTGGTGCGTACCCGCGTGGCCAGCAACAAGAGCCCCTGGCTGAGCAAATGCGACATCAACGACGAGCACCTGATCGCCATCAGCCACGGCGAGGGCCGCTTTGTCTGCAACGAGCAGCTGCTGAACCAGCTCATCGACAACGGCCAGATTGCGACCCAGTACGTTGACCTGCTTTGCCGCCCGACGATGGACATGCGCTACAATCCGAACGGCTCCGTGCTGGCAATCGAGGGCATCACGAGCCCGGACGGCCGTGTCTTTGGCAAGATGGGCCACAGCGAGCGCAGCGGCGAGCAGCTCTATAAGAACGTCACCGGTGACAAATACCAGCCGATCTTTGAGGGCGGCGTGAATTATTTCAAGCTTTGATATTTCGGGAAGTTTCTGCTATACTGGAACTATCAGCTTAAAAGATTGTGAGGATTTGACCCAATGGCACAACACGACAAATATATTTCGCCGTTCTCTACGCGCTATGCATCGGATGAGATGCAGTACATCTTCTCTGACGACAACAAGTTCCGCACCTGGCGCAGGCTGTGGATCGCGCTGGCGAAGGCCGAGCAGAAGCAGGGCCTGCCCATCACCGATGAGCAGATTGCCGAGTTGGAGTCGCACAAGGACGACATCAACTATGAGGACGCCATTGCGCGCGAGAAGCTCGTCCGCCATGACGTGATGAGCCATGTCTACGCCTACGGCCTGCAGTGCCCCAAGGCAAAGGGCATCATCCACCTGGGTGCTACCAGCTGCTATGTCGGTGACAACACCGACGTCATCATCATGCGCGAAGGCCTGCAGCTGGTGCGCAAAAAGCTGATCGGCGTGCTGGCCAACCTGGCCGATTTTGCCGAGCAGTACAAGGATATGCCCTGCCTGGCTTACACCCACTGCCAGCCCGCCCAGCTGACCACCGTTGGCAAGCGCGCCACGCTGTGGATGAACGAGTTCTACATGGACCTGCAGGAGATTGACCACCAGATCAGCCAGCTGGCCCTGCGCGGCGTTAAGGGTACCACCGGCACCCAGGCCAGCTTTGTGGAGCTGTTCAACGGCGACTCCGCCAAGATCAAGGCCGTCGAGGCCGACGTCTGCGCCCAGATGGGCTTTACCAAGGTCGTGCCCGTCTGCGGCCAGACCTACAGCCGCAAGGTGGACTACAATGTGCTTTCCGCCATTGCCGGCCTTGCCCAGAGCGCCATGAAGATGGCCACCGACATCCGCCTGCTGGCCAACTTTAAGGAGATGGAGGAGCCGTTTGAGAAGAACCAGATCGGTTCTTCCGCTATGCCGTACAAGCGCAACCCCATGCGCTGCGAGCGCATCTGCGCACTGAGCCGCTACCTGATGGTGGACGTGCTGAACCCCGCCATCACCGCCGGCACCCAGTGGTTTGAGCGCACGCTGGACGATTCCGCCAACAAGCGCATCGCCATGGCTGAGGGCTTTTTGGCCGCTGATGCCATCCTGAACATTCTGCTGAACGTTTCCGACGGGCTGGTCGTCTACCCGAAGGTCGTCCGTGCCCGCGTCATGGCCGAGCTGCCGTTCATGGCAAGTGAGAACATCATGATGAAGGCCGTCAAGAAGGGCGGTGACCGTCAGGAGCTGCACGAGCGTCTGCGTGAGCACGCCGTGGCCGCCGCTGCCGTTGTCAAGCAGGAGGGCAAGCCCAACGACATGATTGCCCGCGTCGAGGCTGACCCCGCGTTCGGCCTGACCCGCGAGGAAATCGAGGCCGAGCTCTCCCCTGAAGCCTTTACGGGCCGCAGCGCCGAGCAGGTCACCGAGTTCCTGCGCGATGTCATCCAGCCCGTGCTGGACGCCAATGCCGAGGACGTCGGCCAGCATGTGGAACTGAACGTCTGATTGATTGCATCGTAAATTGTAGGGGCGAATGGTTTGCATCCGCCCGCAGGTCGATGACAAGCATCGACCCCTACAACATAGTAAAAGCCCCGCAGCGTCTTTTGTTGAACAGCACCCCACTTGTTAGATAGTATATCATACTGTCTAACAAATGGGGTGCTGTTCATTTTTTGAATTCTGGCGTATATCGTTTGTTTGGTACTCCTTTTGGCATAGCAAAACACCCCACTTGTTAGATAGTATACCATACTGTCTAACAAATGGGGTGCAGTTCACATCATCAGTGCAACTATCTTTTTAACCTTTTTAAGCATTTTTTTCATCTCCTTGCAGATTGTTAAATAGTGCCTTCACATCATCTATAAGCATTGGATTAACAGTTGCCATACTGTTATAATAAGGTTCACTTCCGTCAATAGAGAAAAGCATCTGATAACTACTTCTCCCTTGGAGAAAATACAAATCCACCCCATCATATTCAGTACCACCACGGTATTTTGCAATGAATCGCATATGTAGCGGATCTGAAACGAGGTTTGCATCCGATGCGTCCGTCACCTGATGTCTATATACAATATAGAGACAGATTGTCTTATCTGACGGCAATTCAATACATTGCCCATAAATATCAGGTCCTATCGTTTTGCATTCATCAATCCACTCATTAATTGCCGAATATTTTTTTAGTTGTATAGCAGGAACAGAATAAAAAGCTTTATGTTGATAATTTTCTCTTAGAACAAACCCACTTGCAAGTATAGCAACTACTGCCAGTATGGCAAGCCCAATAAAGCATATTCCGCCGAGAAGAATCTTCATCGGTGAATCTGTCTTCTTTCCCCTTACTTCCTGCACTACAATAGCAACTAATATTAGGACAACCGATATTGCAGGGATAAAAAACAATGCCACAATTCCAAAAGAAAAAAAGCAGAGAAATGCTATCCCAACATATACTGCCCAAAGTTCAATCAACAATCTCTTTGTTAATCTCTTTTTACAAATAGTTCTTGCATTGCCTTCATCTTCGGTAGACGATTTATTCTCCATTTCCTGTAGGCCTAGAATATCTATCAGTCTATGTGCATTTGTAACACTGGGTGTTGAAATTTCTTGTTCCCATTTTGCAATCGTTTGTCTCGATACTCCAAGTTCTGCCGCCAAGGCCTCTTGCGTTAGTCCTTTTCGCTTTCTTGCCTCGGCAATTTGTTTTCCCGACAACATGCACTACACATCTCCTTTCTATTATTTTCTTCTAATACTAATTAAATCAAATTCGTCGCATACTTTCAAGCACTTTTATAACTACTTTATGTTAACTCCTTGATTTTTTGCTTATTATCTTAATATAATTTCCTGCATTCTCCACAATAGTCTGATAGCATCCGCGCTAATTTCGCTCTGCCCTTTTTGGTTTTCGCTTACTCTCGCCACGATGTACGAACACGACACTGCTGCCATCAACTGCTACAATGCCACCTTGACCACAGACGGCAACTTTGCAACGGGCAGGGCTTCGGCTGGTGCCGACCAATAATGCGCAGAAATATCGCCTGTTTGAATTCATCACAAACGGAGAAAGAATTTGGATGTGTTAGACACATGTGCGTTGCGGATTTTTCTGAATCGGTGAACAACAACAATCCCCAAGGTAGCTCATGTGTAAGGCGCTGCGGGGTGTTTTTTATGCGATTTTTTCTGTCGGCTTGTACAAAAAACGCCCCGACTTTTCTGTCGGGGCGTTGGGGTTATTCTGTGGGGCTTTCGGGGTCGGTTTCCTCCTCGGGGGCGGGGTCGGCTCTGGGGTGGGTGTCGGTTCGGGGGTATCGGGGGCGAAGTAGGCGCGGATGTCGCCGTCGCTGCGCTGGGTCGAGATGTCGAGCACGCCCTTATCACCGGCGGCCAGACCCTTTTCCGGGTCGGTCAGCGCGGCAGCGGCCAGTCGCAGCTTGTAGGCGAGGTTCGTCTCACTGCCCAGCAGCACCTGAACGCGGTTTTGGTAGGTGAACTCAATATCACTCAGATCCTGGATGTTCAGCGCCGTCGTGCCGTCAAACAGGTTGTTCTCCTGCAGGCCGTCCCGCATTTTGGTCAGCGTTTGCAGTGCGCTGGCCTGCAGACCCGCTGTCTCCGCTGTGGCCTGCTGGGTCTCGCTCAGGAGTGAGTTATAGCTCTTGGGCTCGATGTTCTGCCCCACCACGGGGGAGAAATCTGTGGGCAGCGACATGGTCAGCAGAATCAGGCCGTCCGGCTGGCTGACGTCGGTGCGCAGAATTTTGAGGGAGTCGCTCAAGACCATCCACCCGCCGGGGTACATGCAGGCGAACCTCTCCGTGGCGGGCTCGACCTTGATGATGACCGCGGCGGGCAGTTGGATCTCCACAGCGACATGCTCCAAATACGGGAACTGAAGCGCCAGCTGCTGGGTCTTTTCCGCGGTGGAGAAGGCGAACAGGTTGGAGTTTTTCTCGATGCCCAGCGCCTCGATCAGCTCGTCGGACGTGTAGATGCCGGTATCGACGGGCTGGGAGCCGTCATAGCTCTCTACCCGGAAGATCGTGACCTTGAACAGAAGGTTGATCGACACAAACGCACCCACGGCCAGCACGGCCAGCACGCCGAGCGCCCCCAGCAGACGGCGGCGGCGCTTTGCCCGTACGATCTCCGCCTGTGTGATGCGGCGCGTGCGCCTTGGCGTGCCGGGGCGGTAGCCTGCCTTCTGGGGATTGATCTCCTGCGCAGGACGCTGCCGCGGGGGCGCATGGGGAGTAGGCGCGGCCTTTTCAGGCAGCGTTTTGGGGCGCGGGGCGTTCCTTTTTTCAAGGCCCAAGCGGCTGCCCATACTGCGGCGGGGCTGTTGGGCGTAGGAGCCGTTTGCGGATTTTTGCCTGCGGCTGCGCTGGTTGCGGTCCATAAGCGGCTCCTTTCCGGTGAATTTTGGGGCGGCTGCCCGTGGGTGGATGGTACGTTGGGCGGGCGCATATAGAATTGCGCCCCTACGGGGTGTGGCCCGGCGACGCTCGTCGCAGCGGGCGGGCGAACGATGTTCGCCCCTACAGGGTGTATGCAGCCTTACTTAGCCGTTGACCAGCTTCAGCAGCTTTTCGGTAATCAAATCAAGGCTGTGCGGGTTGCCGAGGGTCTTGGCGTTGGCGCCCATCTCGGCCAGCTTGCCGGGGGAGGCCAGCAGGGACTCGACAGTTTTGACAAGACCGTCACCGGTCAGGTTCTTTTCCTCGATGACGACTGCCGCACCGGCCTTTTGCAGCTCAAGGGCATTGTAATACTGGTGGTTTTCGGCCACGTTCGGGCTGGGGATCAGCACCGATGCGCGGCCCACAGCCTCAAGCTCGGCCAGCGTCAGTGCGCCGGAACGGGCAATGACGAGATCTGCCGCGGCCAGCAGCTGGGGCATGTTGTTGATATACTCCGTCACGACGAGGTTCTCGCCGGGGGCAAAGCCCTTTTCCTTTTCCAGCCCTTCAAACAGCTTGACGCCGCGGCTGCCTGTGGCGTGCAGGTGAAGCACGTTCCGGTGCGTCTGCTTTTCCCAGGCGCAGAGGTCGGCCACGACCTGATTGATGCGGTCCGCACCGAGACTGCCGCCGAAGCTCAAAATCACGGTGCGGTTTCCGGCGTTCAGCTTGGCGCGCGCTGCGGCGCGGTCCGCGGTCAGCACCTCGGGGCGGACAGGGTTGCCCACGACGGTTGTTTTTTCCGGCGCGCCGAGCTTTTCAACCGCGTCCGCGCTGGCGGCCAGCACAATGTTGACCTCCTTCGCCAGCAGCTTGTTGGTCACGCCCGGGAAGGCGTTCTGCTCATGGATGGCTGTCTTGATGCCGCGCCGGGCTGCCGCGCGGACGATGGGTCCGCTGACGTAGCCGCCGCAGCCGATGACAAGGTCAGGCTTGACCTCGTTCAGAATCTTCCGGGTGCGCGGGCCGGACAGCGCCAGATGCCAGATGGCTACGATGTTGCGGCCAATGTTTTCCAGGCTCAAATGGCGCTGGAAGCCGTTGATCTCAATGTGATGGAAGGGGTAGCCTGCCTTGGTGACAAGGCCGTACTCCATCCCCTCGCGGCGGCCCGCAAAGTGGATCTCCGCCGTCGGGTCCGCGGCCTTCAGGGCACCGGCAATCGCCAGCGCCGGATTGATGTGACCGGCTGTACCGCCGGCAGCAATTAAAACGCGCATGATGGACCTCCATGAGAATAAAATATAGGCTGTGCCCGCCGTGCCGCGGGCGCTGAGCGTCCCCTTACCGCGCGGCTCTGCTGCGGTAGCGGGTGCGCTGCAGCATCCGTTCTGTCTCGGCGCGGTGCTGCTCTGCCAGGCGCTGTTCCCGGGCATTTCCGGCGCGCGAGATACTCAACAGCACGCCCATCTCGCTCAGCAGCAGCAGCAGACTGGTGCCGCCGGAGGAGAAGAACGGCAGGCTGATGCCGGTGTTGGGGATCAGTGCCGTGCCGACGGCGATATGCAGAAACACCTGCCAGGCGATCTGCGAGATGATGCCGATGCCCAGCACCATGCCGTACAGGTCGGGTGCGCGCAGGGCGATCATAATGCCCATGATCAGCAGCACCGCAAACGCACCGATGAGGATAACGCAGCCGAAGAAGCCCAGCTCCTCACCGATGACGCCGAAGATAAAGTCATTTTCGGCGTAGGGCAGCCACTGGTGCTTCTGCACGCTCGCGCCGATGCCCACGCCGAACATGCCGCCTGTGGAGATGGCATAGATGCTCTGGCGGGTCTGCCACAGCATACCGGCGGTATCCAGCGGCGCAAGGCCCCAGGCAGCGTCCATACGGCCCGCGGCGTAGCCTTCCCCGCTGGCCAGCCCCTTCAGGAAGTACGCGCCGACTACTACACCCGCCGGAATGAGCAGCAGCAGCCAGCGGCCGGGCGAGAGGGTGCAGACGAGCATCGTGGCAAAAATCAGGCAGAGCAGGATCATGCCGGAGTTATGCGACTCCTTGTGCAGCAAATACAGGATGAGCAGCAGCGGCAGCGCAGGCTTTATCGCGCCGTACCACAGCCTATTCTTCTTGTCATAGTCGCGATCCAGCATATCTGCCGTCCAGAGCATGAGCGAGAATTTTGCCAGCTCCGACGGCTGGAAGGAGGCACCGCCCGGCAGATACACCCAGCGGTAGGTGCCGTTGGTGTCCTGCGGGCTGAGCAGCGTCAGGATCAGCAGCACAACGGTGATGATGTACAGACTCTCACTCATCAGACGCAGCGCGCGGTAGTTGATGTTGGACAGGACCCACATAAAGAACAGCCCTACAATTGCAATCATGACCTGCGGTTTAATGATACTGTACAGTTTACCGCTGGTGGCGTAAGCGCTGGAATAACTGGCCGAAAAAAGCATTGTCAGCCCGAAGAACAAAATGCCCAGCAGCAGGGCGAGAAAGCCCCGGGAGACCGGCCCCCGCTCCAGCTTGGGCAGGCGTATGATGGGTATCATGCGCAAAATATTTCCGATGGTATGGTCAAACAAAAGGCCCAGCAGTGTGCGCACAATGCTCACGGCAGTGCTCATGGGCGGTCACCTCCCTTTCTGGCAGAAACAGGCAGAGGCCAGGGTAGGCCCGGCCCCCGCTGCTTATGCCACACAGATGTAAAAAATTCCCATTGCCACACCGATGACGGCAATCAGCGCAAAAAAGCCGTCGATCTTGACCTCGCGCCAACCGCGCATCTCAAAGGCGTGGTGGATCGGCGTCATGCGGAAGATGCGCTTGCCGTGGGTCGCCTTAAAATACGTGCGCTGGATGACGACGGTCATCGCGTCCCAGATGTAGACAATGCCGAAAAAGAGCACCAGCTCGGGGCGCTGCATCACAAAGGCCAGCGCCGTAACGATGCCGCCGAAGAACATGCTGCCGGTATCGCCCATGAACACTTTGGCCGGGTAGAAGTTCCACACCAGGAAGCCCGCGCAGGCACCCGCCGTGGCAGCGGCGATCAGCGAAACATGTACAAAGCCCAGCAGACTGCCGGCCAGCAGATAGCCGATCATCGAAACGAAGGTCACACAGGTAGCACAGGCCGTCCAGACCATCCGTCAGGTTGACGGCATTGACCAAAAAGATGATGCCGAAGAACGCAATGGGGTAATACACCCAGCCCAGATCTACCGCACCGATAAAGGGCAGCATAATGATGGTGGTCAGCAGGCCCTGCATGTGCAGCCCCACCAGGAAGCCGCCGGTAACAATGAACTGCATGATAAGCTTTTGCCAGGCAAGCAGGCCCAGGTTGCGGTGCTTGACGACCTTGATATAGTCATCCAGAAAACCGATAAAGCCGGAACCAAACGCCAGGAACAGCGCCAGCAAGGCGGCGCGCACCTGCACAATGCCCAAAAGGTCCTGTAGCATAGCGCTGTAGAACCCGGCATACACCAGGCCGCAGGCCACCAGAATGCCAAAGATGAAGCACAGGCCGCCCATGGTGGGTGTGCCCTGTTTTTTGTTATGCCAGGTCGGGCCGGATTCCCGGATGGTCTGGCCGAAGTGCAGCTTGTGCAGTGCCGGAATTACAAAACAGCCTGAAAGTGCCGTAACGGCAAACGCACCGATTGCCGCGGCAACCAGCATCCAAGAAACGATCATTCCCATGTGATATTCCCCCAAAATATGCAATTATGCGTTTGGCAGCCCGCGTAAAGCCGCTTTAATACCTGCAGCATCATCCAGCTTCATGGCGTGGCTGGCTTTTGCCAGCACAACATCGCCGGGGCGGACGTTCTGCCGTAGATATTCTACTACTTCCTCCGCCGCTTGGCAATGGATGGTTTGCAACCCTTTCTGCCGGGCTGCTTCGGCCATGGCTGCGCTCAACGGGCCGTAAGCCACCAGCAGGTCGGCGGCATCGGCAGCCCATTTGCCGGTCTGGCGGTGGCCGGGTTCACTGGCAGCGCCAAGTTCCAGCATATCGCCCAGCACGGCGATTTTCCGGCATTGGGCCGGGCCTGGCGGTCATGCAGAATCGCTGCTTTCATGCTGTCCGGGCTGGCGTTATAGCAATCCTCAATAAAGGTCACACCGCCGTGCTGCACAATGTTCTGGCGCATACCGGTGGTCTGATAGCTGGCCAGCGCGGGCGGCGCAGCGGGCACGCGTCCAGCCCCAAGCGGGTGGCTGCAGTGTAAGCAGCAAGGGCATCATACACGGTATGAACGCCTGCCGTGGGGATGGTTACACTGAACTCATAGGTTTACCGTCCACGTTATCCACCAGGGTAAAGCCGGTACCCTCCGCCTACGGTATGAATATTGATGGCGCGCACATCGGCGGAGCTGGAGCGGATGCCGAACCACACCGGGCGCAGGCGGCCGGGGATCTGCGCGGTGGGCAGCAGGTCATCGTCCGCATTCAGAACCAGCGGGGCGCCGTCCGGCAGGCCCTGGCAGATTTCCATCTTTGCCTTCAATATATTCTCCGTGTGCCCAGATTTTCCAGGTGGGAAACGCCGATCATCGTAATGATACCGGCAGACGGCCGCGCTGCGCGCACCAGGCGGGCAATCTCGCCCAGGTGGCTCATGCCCATTTCCACCACAGCATACTGGGTGGTATCTTCCAGGCGGAACAGCGTGTTGGGCAGGCCGATCTCATTGTTCTGGTTGCCCTCTGTTTTTAAGGTATTGCCAAAAGCCGAAAGAACCGCATAGCAGAACTCTTTGGTGGTGGTTTTGCCCACGCTGCCGGTCACACCGATCATCAGCGGGCTGAACAGCGTGCGGTAGTTGGATGCCATACGGATCATGGCAAGGTAGCTGGATTCACAGATGACAAGGTGATCCTCCGGCACGCCCTCCACGGGATGGTTGGCGATCACATACTCGGCCCCGGCCTGGTACGCCTTGGCGGCATAGTCATGGCCGTCCACACGCTCGCCGGGGAAGCAGACAAAAATGCAGCCCGGCTGCACCTTGCGGGAGTCCGTTACAACGGCGGTGATGGGCACCGGGCGGGCCAGTGCCAGCCCGGCCAGAAGTTCGTTCGCGTTCATGGGTTTCATGGGAACACGCTCCTTTTGGTTGGTTTAGTTGCGGCATGTTTCAGTTTGCTGTGGGGTCCCCTGCCGTGGCCGGGGTTATTGCTGCTCGGCATCGCTGCCGGTATCATCCTGGGTCGTGCTATCCTGATCGTTTTCACCGGCGGCGTCCTGGGGCGTATCGTCCTGGGCGGCATCGTCCTGCGGGGTATCTGCATCCTGCTGGGCATCGCTGCTGCCGTCGGGTTCCGTGGTCAGGGTAACGACTGTGCCGTAGGGCACCACACTCCCAACCTCAATATCCTGGCTGACAACACGATCCGATGCACTGCCCGAAATTGCCACATTGACGCCGGAAGCCTTGAGCATCTGTGCGGCAAAGGTTCCGGTTTTGCCGGTGGCATCCGGCACGGTGGTGGTGGCGTCGGTGGTGGACTCGGTATACAGGTAAACCGTGGAGCCTGCGGGCACCACGGTGCCGCCTGCGGGGTACTGATACACAACATCGCCGTCGCTGGTATCCACAAACCGGTGGGAAAGCCCAGCGGCGTTCATCTTGACCTGGGCGGAAGTCCAGCGGGTGCCAATGGCATTTGGCACTTCCACACTGCCGTTGCTATCATAAGAAGCATCCCGTTCAATGCCAAGATACGGCGCAATCTGGCTGATGATGTTGCCGGTAACAGGGGCCACAATCTGGGAAGCGTAGTCAAAGATCCAGCGCGGGTCATCCATCATGACCAGCACCAGAATTTCCGGGTCGTCCGCCGGAAAGATGGCGGCAAAGCTGATGGCCTTGCGGTAGTCGCCGTCCGGGCGGTACTTGTAAGTGCCTTTCCAGTCCAGCTGTTCTCCCGTACCGGATTTGCCGCCGATGCGGTAGCCCGCCACATAAGCGCTGGCACAACCGTGATAGTCCAGGTCATTGCTGGTACCGGTGTGACCCACGTTGTTTTCCATCATGGCGCGGATCTGCTCACTGACTTCCTCGCTGACGACCTGGCGCTTAATATCGGTTTCAGCCTGCCATACCACGTTGCCGGTGTCGTCCGTCATATTATCCACCACATAGGGGGTCATCAGGTAGCCGCCGTTCACGGTGGAAGCCACGGCGGCTGCCATCTGGATCAGGGTCAGCTTTTGGGACTGGCCGAACGCGGTGGAGTACAGGTCCGTTTCCACCTGTTCCATCTCCTGCTGGGTTTTGGAGATGCCCTTTGCCTCATACGGCAGGTCAATGCCAGTGGTCTGGGTCAGGCCAAACGCCTGGTAGTAGTTATAAAAGAATTCGGCGCTCATTTTTTCCGCCACCTGGATAAAGTACAGGTTGCAGCTGTGGTTCAGCGCCCCGGCCATATCCAGCCAGCCGTGAGTGTTGCCCTCGGCGCAGCGGTAGCTGTGTTCCCACTCGGTATTGGGGAATACTGTCAGGTCGCCGCCGCAGTAAAACTGCTGGTCCGCCCCCATCAGGCCGGAATCCAGCGCCGCAGCGGCCGTCATGAGCTTAAAGACTGAGCCGGGGTAATACAATTCCGTCACGGCTTTGTTCTTCCACTCGGCCTCACGGATCATGCCCTGCAGCTGGCTTTTTTCGCTGGGAACGTCGATTTTGTTGCCTTCTTCGTCGATGCTTTTTGTTCCGTTGGGGTTCACAACGCCATCCGCAATGATATCAGCTACGGCGTCCTGCCCCAAACGGCTTTGCAGGACGGAAATATCGTCCTCCGTCAGCGCCGTTCCGGCATTATCCAGGATAGCCTGCAATTTGGGTTCGGTGATATTATACGGATCGTTGGGGTCAAACTGCGGCGCCGTTGCCATACCCAGCACCGCGCCGGTGTTCACATTCATCACAATGGCGCTGGCACGGTTCTGCACATCATAGTCATCAATCGCGTTGGAAAGCTCGGTTTCCAGCACGGTCTGGATGGTATCGTCAATGGTCAGGTTCAGGTTATAGCCGTTGATAGCCGCGTGGGTATCGCTTTCCTCGTTAGCCAGTTCATAGCCCCATGCGTTCTCGCTGCTGATGCTGCGCCCCGGTGTACCGACCAGTTTCTCATCATACGATTTTTCCAGGCCGTACATGCCGTTGCCGCTGTCATCACAAAAGCCCAAGACCGAGGAAAGGTACATTCCGTTAGGGTATTCCCGCGTAGAGGAGGATTCCTTGTACATGGAAAGCACCGTTTCGTACTTGGCATCCGGATCCCCCTCCGCCTTGCCGTTGGTAATGCGTTTGGTGTTGGCATAGTCAATAATGGATTGCGCCGTTACCATATCAATGTCCTTGGCAATCACGCGGTACTGGCTGTTCGTTTTGCTCAGCTGCTCCTGAATTTTTTCCGCGCTGACGCTCCCGTTCAGCAATTCGCTGATTTTCTGGCTGGCTTCCGCCACATAATCCTGGTTGCACTTGGACGGGTTGGCAATAATGTTCCACACCACACTGCTTTTGGCCAGCAGTTTGCCGTTAGCGGAATAAATAGAGCCGCGCGTGGCGGGGATCTGGGTATCGGAAAGCTGCTGTTCCGCCGCCTGAACACGGTACTGCTCAGCATCCCGGATCTGCAGGGTATACAGCTTATAAATCAGAACGCCGCACCCCGCAGCGATAAAGCCGATCACCAGCAGCAAAACCATGATACGTCCGTTCAGCGTAAGCGCATGATTCTGCCCCGGCTCCGGGCTGCGGCGGTTGTGATGACGCGTGGATTGATTCTTGTTGTCGGGTTGCTTTGGCATAGGTTCATTCCTTTACAGAAAAGACTGTTTGCATGAATACGCGCCCGCCCATGATGGCAAAAAAAGCGTGCTCCTGTTGGGATGCACGCTTTGGCGCAATGTAAGGGCAGCACCGCATGATTCCCACCTGACGGCTTGGGCACCCAAAGTTATGCGGTATTGCCTTGACCGGATCGGTTACGGGTCAAAACTGCCAAGCAGACTGAGCGCTGCGGTTTTGATACCGGCAAAAAACTTATCTGCTGTGCCGGCTGCGCGTTCGATCACGCTTTCATCCTCCAGCCGGACATACGTCACCTGGCTGGGGTCCATTTTAACCAGCCCCAGCCGATCCTCCGCTTCCTGCTGGACGCTGGTGCTGTTGGTGATCTGATCCATGGTGGTGGACAGATAGTCGTTATAGCTCTGGGCATTGGTCAGTTCCGACTTGGCGTCATCAATTTCGCCGGAAAGCTGTGTGATGCGTGCCTGGCTGGCGACAATGCTGGCAAACAAACCAAAAAAGATGGCAATGACCAGCACCGTGCCCGCCGTGCGGGCAAACTGGCGTGCCTTGCTCAGGCCGTAGCGTCCGCCCTGACAACGCGCACCCGCGGTGTGCGGGAGGAACCGGAATGATTGTTGGTTGCAATTTCTGCTGCTGTGGAAGCCATGGGCGCCGCCCCCTTTCTCGTATCGTAAAATTTCGGCTTTTCTTAAGCTGTGCGGCATGGTCACAAGCGCCATGCCGCGCTGCCAATGTTCCCTCCTGGCACGCTTATAATTTTTCCAGTACGCGCAGCTTGGCGGAACGGCTGCGGCGGTTTTCTTCCAACTCACCAGCGTCCGCTTCAATCGGCTTGCGAGTAATCAGTTTAGCTTTGGGTATCCCGCCGCAGGTGCAAATAGGCTGCTCCGGCGGGCAGGTGCAGCGCTGGGCCCAGCGGCGGAACTTCTGTTTTACCAGCCGGTCCTCCAGGCTGTGGAACGTGATGATGCAGAACCGCCCGCCGGGGGCCAGGCGGCTGAAAATCGCCTCCATCCCCTCGTTCAGGGCATCCAGTTCCCCATTGACGGCAATCCGCACTGCTTGGAAGCTGCGGCGGGCGGGGTTCTTGTTCTTGCGGCGCTCGGCAGGCGGCATAGCGGATGCAATCAGGTCCGCAAACTGCAGGGTCGTCAAAATCGGGGCTTCCTCCCGTGCTTTCACGATTTTACCCGCAATCTGCCAGGCATACGGTTCCTCACCATAATCGCGCAGGATGCGGGTCAGTTCCTCACGGTCCAGGGTGTTCACCAAGTCTGCCGCGGTGGGCCCCTGCTGGCTCATGCGCATATCCAGCGGGGCATCCGCGTGATAGGAGAAGCCACGCTCGGCATCGTCCAGCTGGTGGCTGGAAACGCCAAAGGTCCAGCAGCGCGCCGTTGATGAAGGGGATCTCCAGTTCATCCAGCACGCGGGCGGTTTCGCGGAAGTTGGCCTGAACCACCTGGGCGGGTAAGCCCTTTAGCCTTGCGGCAGCGGTTGCCACCGCATCCGGGTCCTGATCGAGCGAGATCAGACGTCCTGTGGTCAAGCGTTTTGCTATTTCCTTTGAGTGGCCTGCCCCGCCGGCCGTTCCGTCCAGATAAATCCCGGCAGGGTCAATGGCCAACCCTTCAAGGCATTGGCTGAGCAAAACAGGGGATATGACTAAATTCCACGGTGTTCTCCTCTTTCCCCGTTTCACACGGTTTAACATGCAGGGGTACACCCCCGCTCAAAGTGTAGGCAACACCGCACAATTCCCGCCTTGCGGCTTAAGCACCGCTCCGGCAGCTGCGGCACGGCATCTGCGTTGCCAAAATGCTCGATAATGTCGGATTGCGGTACCCGCATCGTGCTTCGGGGGCAAAAGCCCCTCGCACTCTGCGACCGCTGCCCCTGCTTCGGTTCGCTGTTTCCGCCACTGGCGGCGCTCACCTTTGCAGCATCCAATATTATCTGCGCTTTTGGCTTAGCATCTGCCGCACCTCGCTCGCCGTATCGGCACTTAGAATTATGCGGTATTGCCTGTATCTTAAAAATCAAGGTCTTCCATTGCGGCGGTAAAATCTTCATCGCTTTCCGCCTGGCGGGCTTCCCAATCCTGGGTGTTCCAGATCTCGGCAAAGCTGCGGCTGCCGATAATGGTCACATCGTGGTCGAGGCCCGCGTACTCCCGCAGCTTAGCGGGCAGCTGAATGCGGCCCTGCTTGTCCGGTGTTACTTCCACCGCAGAGGAATACAGCATACGGCTGACATTGCGGCCCTTTACCATACCTTTTTCGGCAATGCGCTGGGCCACTTTTTCAAACTCCTCCGGCGGGAACGCGGCAAGGCAATGGTCCAGCCAGCGGGTCACGATAAAGGTTTCGCCCATTCCATCCCGGAACTTTGCGGGGAAATTCAGACGGCCCTTTGCGTCCACTGCGTAGTCATACTGACCCATGAACATTGTCGAACCCGCCCCCTTCCCGGTTGGAACTGTCGCTTTTTTAGCGTTTCAGCGGAATTTCGCGGTTAACAACCCTGTGGAATGTGTGGATAACTCACCACTTCAACCCTAAACTGCCCACTTTTACCCACTGGAACACTTATATAGTACCAAATCGCGGGGCAAAAAGCAAGCCCACAGCGCCAAAAAGCGCTGCGGGCCATAAAGTTTTCACAAATGCTGCCTTATTTGTTGTTTGCGGGGCAGGAACCGTGCTGATCTCTTTCACAAAGCCCGCACAGGGGGCCGATTTTACAGATTCGGTTTCTGTGGGCCATGGGGGCCGCGGCTGGCCAGGTTGCGCAGGTTCATGCGGGTATTTTTGATATCCGCCACACTGCGGGCCAGAACTTCCTCCGAGTTTTTGAGGATATTCTCACAATAAGCCGCGGAGGCATTGTTGATCTTTTTCGCCTGTGCCTGTGCGGCGTTCACCAGCTCCACGGCCATCTTCTGTGCGCGCTTGGTGATCTCTTTGTCCGATACCAGTACCCGTGCGCGTTCCTCTGCCTGCTTGATGATGTTATCCGCATCGGTCTGGGCGTTCTTTAAAATCTGCTCGCGGTCTGCCACAATCTTTTTGCTGTCGCGCAGTTCATCGGGCAGGTTATTGCGCACCTCATCCACGATATCGCGGCAGCGGTCCACATCTACCACACGCTTGGCGGCGGCAAACGGCACAGCGGTACCCTCCTCCAGCGTTTCCTCCAGCATATCCAGCAGTTCCTCAACATTCATAGCTGTTCCTCTTTCTCATAGCGGCTTACCAAAATCTTGCCGTACTTATATTGTTTTGCCAAAACAAGCCCCTCAACCTGTTCCGGCAGCTCGGCGTCCAGTTCTGTTTCACACAGCACCACACCGCCAGGGGCCATGTGCGCTGCCAGCTGCGGCAGTGCTTTGGCTACCGTGCCGTGGTGGTACGGCGGGTCCAGCAGGGCAAGATCAAACTCTTCCTGCGTGGTGGCCAAAAAGTGGAACGCATCATCCGGGATGACCCGGCTCTGCGCAAACACGCCCGCCGTTTTGCAGTTGGCCAGCACGATCTGGATCGCCTCGCGGGAAGCATCCAGGAAAACACAGCGCTTGGCCCCGCGGGATAATGCCTCAATGCCAAGCTGGCCGCTGCCTGCAAACAAGTCCAGCACGCGCGCGCCGGGCACAGAGAACTGTACGCTGGAGAACATTGCCTCCTTTACGCGGTTAATGGTGGGGCGGGTAACATCCTCCCCCGGTAGCGCAGCAAGGTTTTTGCCGCGGGCTGTACCTGCAATCACACGCATCATGTTAGGCCGCCTGCCTTTCATTTGTTATATGGCAGCCACCCATCCCGCTGAGAAGCTCAAGCCAGAGCACTCCTATTCGGGATAAACAGTTGCACTTATACATTATGGATGGTTCAAATCCGCTTGTCAAGGGAGTTTACCGTCATTCATTCTTATTTTACAACCCAGCCTGCAATCCAGCCGGGTTTTCCCCTCTCCTGCCGTTGCCGGCGTTGAGTTTATTGGCGCAGAGCATTATAAATGTTCTCCGCCTTGGCGTGGCTGATGCCCTTGACCTCTTCCAGGTCCGAAATAGACGCCTGCTTGACTGCCGTTACGGTTTTGAAATGTGCCAGCAGTGCCGCGCTGGTCTTGGGGCCAACGCCGGGCAGCTCTGTCAGGGTTGCCGCATAGGACTTTTTGTGCATCATCCGCTTGCGGTAATCGTTGGCATAGCGGTGGGTTTCATCCTGAATATTGGTCACAAAGGTAAAGATATTGCGGTGCCGGTTGATGGCGATTTCCCCGCCCGCATCATCCACAATGGCGCGGGTGCGGTGGTGGTCATCTTTGACCATGCCAAAGGTGGGCACATGCTCCAGCGCGGTGCCGCGCAAAGCCTGTTTAACGGCGCCCACCTGCCCGCGGCCGCCATCGATCAGCAGCAGATCCGGCATGGTGGCAAACTGGTTGGTTTCATTATCCGGCTTTTCGCCGCGCCGGGCCGCCTCGTACTCCGCAGCCCGGCGGGAAAGCGTTTCCGCCATAGAGGCATAGTCGTCCGTGCCGGCAACGGTGCGCATCTTAAAGCGGCGGTAGCCGGCGCGGTAAGGCTTGCCATCCTTGAACACCACCATACCGCACACGCTGGAGCCATCGCCCCAGTTGGAAATATCATAGCTTTCAATCACCCTCGGCGGGGTTTTCAGGCCCAGCACCTGGGCGGCTTCTTCCAGCAGCTTTTCCTCGCGGGTATAGCGGCCGCTCTCGCGCCCCAGGCGCTCCACAGCGTTAGTGTAGGCCATTGTTACCAGCTTGGCCACATCGCCGCGTTGGGGCACATACAGCTCCACCTTGCTGCCGCGTGCTTCGTTCAGCGCCTGGTTCAGCGCTTCGGCGTCCGGCGGCAGGGTATCCACCGCAATGGTTTTGGGGATCGTCTCGCCATCCAGATAATACTGGGGCAGGAATTCCTCCCGCACGGCTTCGATATCAGTCGTATCATGAAAGACGAACTCCCGCTTATCGGTCAGGCGGCCATCCCGGTAGCGCAGCACCGCTGCGCATACCGCGCGGGTAGTGCCCGCCAGCGCGATGACGTCCATCTCTGTCCCGGCATCCATAACCACCTTCTGGCCCGCCGCCACGCGGTCAATGGCCGCGATCTGATCCCGCAGCAGGGCGGCTGTTTCAAAATCCAGCCGGTCAGACGCCGCCTGCATCTTCTCTTTCAGCTGCTTGACGATATCTTTTTTGCCGTACCGGATCATGCGCAGGGCACCCTGCACCGCTTCGTTATAAGCTTCGCAGGTAATTTTGCCGCTGCACACAGCCATGCACTTGCCGATATGGGCATTCAGGCAGGGGCGGCCCTTGCCGATATCACGCGGGAACTCTTTATTGCAGCGGGGCAGCAAAAAGCAGTTCTGGGCAGTTTCCACCATCTCCCGCACCGCAAAAAGCCGAGGTGAACGGGCCGATATAATCGGCGTTCCCATCGTCCTTTTGCAGGGCAGCAGAAATACGCGGCCAGGGGCCGTGGGTGATCTTTACATAGCTGTAGCCCTTATCATCTTTGAGCAGGATATTATACTTTGGCGTATGGGCCTTAATTTGGCTGGCTTCCAGCACCAGGGCCTCAAATTCGCTTTGGCAGACGATGACATCGAACGCAAATGCGTGGTTGATCATTTGGGTGACCTTCGCGTCATGGGGCACGCCCTAGCGGAAATACTGTGAAACACGGATGCGCAGGCGCTTGGCTTTACCAATATAGATGATGGTATCCGTTTTATCGCGGATGATATACACCCCGGCAGCAACGGGAGCATACAGGCTTTTTGTAGAGTTCTTGTTTTGTCATGGTTTTTGAATAAGGGTGGTGAGCGATTTTTTGTCTGCGCGGCATGGCCGCGCAGAAAAAAACGTGACCAGTCACCCGCCGCAAAAAACAAAAGATCTGATTATTCAGAGAAGCCGGAGTTGACCAGCTTGACCAGACCATCCACAGCAGCCTGTTCATCGGTGCCGTCAGCAATGATACGGATGGTGGTGCCGCCAACGATGCCGAGGCTCAGAACACCCAGCAGGGACTTAGCGTTGACGCGGCGCTCTTCCTTTTCGACCCAAATGGAAGACTTATACTCGTTTGCCTTCTGGATGAAGAAGGTGGCCGGACGAGCGTGCAGGCCCACCTGATTTTCGACGGTAACTTCTTTAACGTACATAATTATTCTCTCCTACTTATATGAAAAGATACGCCCAAGTTCTCTACCGCGGGCTCCTTTCAGGCGGTATTGCACAATCAGTGCCGCCTTGATTGTTTATATTTTATCCCATTTGTTCGACTTTGTACAGTGTAAATTTGCAATTTTGGCAGGATTCCGCATTTGGCACAAATCGCGCCGGGCCCGCTTGTGCAACTTTACCAGTTTATTTTCAACCGGATTGTAGATAGACTACAAAACCTGTACGAAAAACCGACAGAATACCGCAGGTTCAGCCTTGATCCTGGGGCTGATAGCGCATAACAAGCTCTTTGCAGGGCTTGCAGAATGGTAGATCCACCCCCGGCTGGTACATGTTCCGCACGCCATCCGGCAGGTAGCCCATGCGCCGGTAAAGGCCGATGGCCGCCGTGTTTACATACAGCACGGCCAGCCAGGGCCGGGCGTGCTCCGCAAGTTTTTTTGCGCGCAAAATCCAGCAGCTTTGTGCCAATGCCGCTGCCGCGGGCGGACTGTGTAACAAACAGGTGGCCGATCTCCCCCGTTTTATGGCAGACACCCACCATGCCGTCCGGCGTATCCGAAGTGGTGTGCAGGTAGAATGCCCAGCCCGCCTTGCGCTCTTCTTCCAGGCGCTGGCGCATGGCTTCCGGCGTATATTCTGCAAGGCCTGCTTCGGTGCACACATCCCGGCAGACGGTGCGGCAGCCTTCGGCAAACAGTTTTGCGGCGGCATCCAGCTGGGCATCCGTCTTGATCAGCTGGGCACGCTCGGTACGCTTCCAGCGCGGGATCTGGGTGATCGGGTGGGTGGCGCACCACTGGTCATACAGGTCCGGGCGGCGCTGGCGGGTGCGTTCCCGGCTCTGGCGGCCGCGCCAGGCGTCAATTTTATTGTGGTCCCCGGTCAGCAGCACCGGCGGGATGGCCTGGCCCTCCCACACTTCCGGGCGGGTGAACTGGGGGTATTCCAGCAAGCCGTCCCAGTAGCTTTCATCCTGGTAGCCCTTTTCCTCGGCCAGAACGCCGGGCTGTAGGCGCAGCACACTGTCTGCCACCACCAGGCTGGCCAGCTCGCCGCCGGTCAGCACATAGTCGCCGATGGAAATTTCCTCATCGCCAAAGGTATCGATCACGCGCTGGTCAATGCCCTCATAGTGGCCGCACACCAGCGCAAGGCTTTCATAGCTGGAAAGCCGGCGGGCGGTCTCCTCGTTATAGGGCTGCCCGGCGGCGGTCAAAAACACCACATGGGGCTTGGCGCGGCTCTGCTGGGCGCACTGATCCGCCACAGCGCGCAGGCAATCTGCAATGGGCTGAGCATACAGCACCATGCCGCAGCCGCCGCCATAGGGGTAATCGTCCGTCTGGCGCTGTTTGTTTTTGGTGTAATCCCGGATCTGATGGCAGTGCGCTTCAAACAGGTTTTTGGCGCGGGCGCGCCCCAGGATGCTGGTGCTCAAAAAGCCATCGCACAGTTCCGGGAACAGGGTGACAATATCAATGCGCATCAATTACTCCTCATCGCCGTTGACCGGCTCATCAAACATACCCGCAATAGGGCGCATTTTTACCGTGCGGGCCGCAATATCCACATCCACCACAAACTCCGGCACGGCAGGGATCCAGTGCTCCTCCCCCGCTGCATCGCGCACGATATAGATATCCTGTACGCCGGGGTGGTCCACCTTTGCAACGATGCCAAGGGTGCGGCCGTCGTCCGCATGCAGCACAGTGCAGCCGATCAGATCATCAATAAAATAGCGGCCCTCCGGCAGTTTGGCATCCGCCTTGGCAAAATAGTAGGTTTTGCCCACCTGGGCGCGGGCGGCATCCATATCCTCCACCCCGGCCAGCTTGACCAGCAGCATATTGCCCTGGGCGCGCACCCCGCGCAGCGCAACCTCGCCGCTGCCGTTTGCGGCAGCGTACAGGCGCTTGAACTTGGCCAGGAACTGTGCGCCGTCGCACAGCGGCAGGGCTTTCATTTCGCCGCGGACACCGTGGGTGGAAACAATTTTGCAGGCGGGCAGATAGTTTTTGCATAGGGGGAACCTCCTAGAATAAATCACACAAAAGCGGCGGCAAATAAAAAGCACCCTGCGCGCAAAGCGGCAGAGTGCTGGGTGGCAAAAATCAGCCGATTTCCACCACGACTTTTTCGTTCTGGCGGACGGCGGCGGCACGCATGACAACACGGATTGCCTTGGCAATGCGGCCCTGTTTGCCAATCACGCGGCCCATGTCGCCTTCTGCCACCGTGAGATGGTACACAACCGTGCCGTCCTCACGCGCGGGGTCAACCGTTACCTGCACCGCGTCCTTATCTTCCACAAGGCCACGGGCAACGGCAATCAGCAGTTCCTGCATGTGGCGTTCCTCCGTTTAATTACAGGATGTTCTCTTTCTTCAGCAGAACACGAACAGTATCGGTAGCCTGAGCGCCGTTGGCCAGCCACTGCTTAGCCTTGTCGGCGTCGATCTTGACAACGCTGGGCTCCTTGGTCGGATCGTAGTAGCCGATCTCTTCGATGAAGCGGCCGTCACGAGCAAAGCGGCTGTCAGCAACAACAATGCGGTAGAAAGGAGCTTTCTTGGCGCCGATGCGGCGCAGACGAATCTTAACCATGGTAAATATCCTCCAAAATTTTGTTTTACGGCCCCGTGGTTTTCCCTCGTGGGCTTGCAATTTATATATCACCCTGGGGCCAGAGAGGCTTACGGGTCATATCAAATTCATAACAGGCTGCTCAGCGCAGGCCTCTCATTCCGCCAAGGCCGCGCATAAAGCCCTTGGGGTTGCGCTTGACCTTTTTCATCATCTTCTGCATGGCTTCAAACTGGCGCAGCAGCTTGTTCACGTCCTCAACCGTTTGGCCGCTGCCCGCCGCAATGCGACGCTTGCGCTTGGGGTTGATGATGGAAGGATGCGCACGCTCTTCCGGCGTCATGGAGTAGATGATGGCTTCAATATGGGGCAGCGCCTTTTCGTCGATCTGGTCCATCTGTTCGGAGCTGATCTGGTTGGCGCCGGGCATCATGGCCAGCAGCGCGGACGCACCGCCCATCTTGCGGATCTGGGCGAACTGGGTCAGCATATCGTTCATATCGAACTTGTTGGCCATCATTCGCTTGGCGGCTTCTTCAGCTTCCTTGTCATTCTGCAAGGTCTGGGCCTTTTCGATCAGGCTCAGCACATCGCCCATGCCAAGGATCCGGCTGGACATGCGCGCCGGGTAAAACGGTTCCAACGCATCCAGCTTCTCGCCGGTGCCCTGGAAGTAGATCGGCTTGCCGGTAACGGCCAGAACTGAAAGCGCCGCGCCGCCGCGGGTGTCGCCGTCCGTCTTGGTCAGGACCACGCCGCTGATGCCAACCTTTTCGTTAAAGGTCTTGGCAACGTTTACGGCTTCCTGACCGGACATGGCATCCACAACCAGCAGGGTCTCATCCACCTCAACAGCCTGCTTGATGCGCACCAGCTCGTCCATCAGCTGGTCGTCGATCTGCAAACGGCCTGCGGTATCAATGATAACGATATCATAGCCGTGGTCTTTGGCGTACTCAACTGCCTGCTTGGCAATCTTTTCCGGCTTTTCGGTGCCCATCTCATAGACGGGAACACCTGCCTGCTCGCCTACAATGCGCAGCTGGTCAATTGCTGCGGGGCGGTAGATATCACAGGCTACCAGCAGTGGGCGGCGGCCCTGGGCTTTATAATAGCGGCCCAGCTTTGCCGCATGGGTGGTTTTACCGTTACCCTGCAGGCCGCACATCATCATAACGGTCTGGCCCTTATTTTTGATGTGCAGGGTCTGGGGTTCCTCGCCGCCCATCAGCTTGGTCAGTTCCTCGTTGACGATCTTGACAACCTGCTGGGCGGGGGTCAGGCTTTCCATCACTTCCTGGCCCATGGCGCGCTCCGAAACCTGCGCGCAGAAATCCTTTGCGACTTTGTAGTTGACATCCGCTTCAAGCAGCGCCATGCGGACTTCCCGCATCGCAGCCTTGATATCCGCTTCACTCAGCTTGCCTTTGCCGCGCAGTTTTTTGAAAACGCCGTTCAGACGCTCGCTTAAAGATTCAAATGCCATCGGGCAGTTCCTCCTGCGTATCAAGGCGGTGAATAATGGTCAGCATCTCCTCGGTAGCCCGCTGAACGCGGGTATCCGGTTCAAACAACCCAGTATTGCACACGCGCACCTCGCTGACAAGCTCTTCCAGCCGGGCAAGATCTGCCCGAATGGCTTCGGTCCGGCGGGCAGTGCCCAGCTTTTCCTCCATCTCCATCAGGGTCGCTTCGCCATGCTTGATGGCATCCCGTACTCCCTGGCGGGTTATGCCATAATTTCCGGCAATTTCGGCCAGCGAAAGGTCATCGTTATAATATTCTGTCAGAATATTGCGCTGTTTTTCCGTCAGGACCATGCCGTAATAATCCAGCAGGATGGAAAACCCAAGGTCCTTACCTGCTTTGGCTGCCACGGCCGTGCCCCCTTTGTGTTGTCTGTTCCTCTGACTGCTGTAAAGTGTTTTTCTTTACAGCTTTTGAATTATAACACTCTAAAGTCATACTGTCAAGGCCCAAAGGTGCGGTATCCGGCTGTTTTTTGCGTTTTTTTCAGCTTTTTGTGCCCGCCCAGCATTTTTGCCGTAAAAACTGCGGCAAAATATGTTTTTTTCATGTACAAAGCCGCGCCGGATATGCTATAATATGTTGTATATTGGGTGAAATTTACAGAACGGGGCGGATTTTACGGACTGCGTGTTCTCCCCTGCCTGATTTTTGCAAGGAGGTCTGCCAGGCTATGGCAATATTGCAGAGCTATTATCAGGACGTGTACCGTTCCCCGGTGGTGCGGCTTTCGGGGTATTCCGGGCGGCACGAACTTGCTTCCAGCATATTGGCATATCTGGATTTTGGCGGCGCTACCGGCACCTGTAAGGACGGCGTGGCCGAAACCATGCTGGCTTTTGCCACCGAGCGCGGCACATTGCAGCCCGGTATGCCGGTGGTGGAAGCCAGTTCCGGCAGTTTTGGCGCTGCCCTTGCGGTAAGCTGCGCCACCACAGGCCACCCCTGCATCTTGGTGGTGCCCAGCAGCCTGCCGCTTTCCCGCAGGCAGCATCTGCAAAACCTGGGGGCGCGCATTGTGGTATGCGGCAGCGGCGGCCGCCGTGCGCTGGAACAGGTTGCCAAAGACACCGCCGCCCGCTATAACGGTTACTTTACCAACTACTTTGCCAATGATGACAACCCCGAATACCACCGCCGCGTGACCGGCCCCCAGATTTTAAAAGCCGCCGGGGATGCGATTGATGCTGTGGTGATCGGCGTGGGCAGCGGCGGCACCATTACCGGCGTGGCGGAATACCTGAAAGCCTGGAACAGCATGATCCGCATCGTGGCCGTGGAGCCCAGCGAATGCGCCGCCATTTCCGGCGGGTTCATTGGCCACCACAGCATTGCCGGCATCGGGCCCGGTTTTGTGCCGGAAAACTATAACCCCTATGTAGTGGATACCGTGCTGACGGTCTCCTCGGCCGATGCCGAGCGCGCCGCACGGGAGGTGCTGTTCTATGACGGCATCCCCGCCTGTTCCAGCGCCGGCGCAACCCTGTGTGCCGCCACCCAGCTGATGGGCACCGGCAAGTGTAACCGCCCTCTGTGCATTTTTGCCGGACGCCGTACCTACGAATGATTCAAATAGACCAGGCCGCATGGCTGCCGCCATTAAAGAATGGCGCAGGCTGTGCGGCCTGTTTTGTTCTATGTACGTTGTGAGAGGCTTTGTTGAAAGAGTGGGTACTGATAAACCAAAAGAGCGCTGAACCTTAACGATTCAGCGCTCTTTCGGTTGGTGCGGAAGATGGGACTTGAACCCACACGTCATAGACACACGCACCTCAAACGTGCCTGTCTGCCGATTCCAGCACTTCCGCATAAGGCAATGCCTTGGCATTGCAAAAAGTATTTTAGCATACCCGCCGCAAAAAAGCAAGGGCTTTTTGGGCTTTTCTTCAAATTATTAACCGCTGTGCCTTCTCGCGCGAAAATTGTTCGTTATACAGCATTTTTCACCCCATTTTCCCGCATTGCAGCAAAAAACTTCAATTTTTTTCAAAATAGGGCTTGCATTTTTGCTCAGGCTCTGATATACTAATCAAGCACTGTTAAGGCAGGCGCACAAATGAATATGGGAGCTTTCCCGAGTGGCCAATGGGGACAGACTGTAAATCTGCTGCTTAATGCTTCGGTGGTTCGAATCCACCAGCTCCCACCAAAAGAGATCCGCAACTGAGGTTGCGGGTCTTTTTTTGTGCTGGAACTGGTAGGGTTCGAACAGGTCGGCCGCCCGAAGGCGGCAAGCAATCAGTCCTGCGGACTGTTGCTTAGACCGCGGCTTGGCGAATCCACCAGCTCCCGCCAAAGTGTTGAACGTTAAAACGTATTTTTATCGTCTAGGGCAACACCGCACAATTCCCGCCTTACGGCTTAAGCACCGCTTCGGCGGCTGCGGCACGGCATCTGCGTTGCCAAAATGCTCGATAATGTCGGGTTGCGGTACCCGCATCGTGCTTCGGGGGCAAAAGCCCCTCGCACTCTGCGACCGCTGCCCCTGCTTCGGTTCGCTGTTTCCGCCACTGGCGGCGCTCACCTTTGCAGCATCCAGTATTATCTGCGCTTTTGGCTTAGCATCTGCCGCACCTCGCTCGCCGTATCGGCACTTAGAATTATGCGGTATTACCTTATAAAACCCATATCAAAGCGCCCCTCTGTTCCTATCACAGAGAGGCGCTTTTCTTCATTTCAATTTTATCAGGTTGCCTCCCGGCGGGCAAAGTAGGAGCCTACTGCGGTGATCTGCTTGGGCAGGTCAGGGCGGTAGAGGGGGAATCCGGGTAAAAGCTGTTGATCACAACACCATTATCCCCTGCTCGCGCGGTGGAATGAATGTACTCTCCATTGCCAAGATAGAGCGCCACATGGCCGGGGAAATACACCAGATCTCCCACGCGCATATCCGAAACATGGGCCGGATGGATGGGATAGCCCTCTTTCAGCTCAGAATCCCGCCAGATGGAAATACCGCACAGCAGGTATGCCATGCTGCACAGGCCGGAGCAATCAATGCCCGCCGGGGTTTTGCCGCCCCAGCGGTAGGGCGTGCCAAGGTAGCGCTTGGCTGCCTGGGCAATGGCTGCACGCAGCTTTTCCTGGTCCTGCTCGCAGGGCTGGGTGTACAGCGGGGCCAGCGCGTCCGCACGCAGGTAACCGGTGCGGCCATCCGGCAGCGTTACGGCCTGCCAGCCGTCTTCCGGCTCCCCCTGCACGGCCACGCGGGTGCCCAAGGGCAGGCCAGCAGCCACGCAGGCCCCCTGCACACGGGGTTCCGCCAGCACATCAGCCCAGCGGGCTATGACCACCATCTGCGGCTGAACCAGCCATTCTTCCGCCTTGGGGCCAGCCAGCAAAGCATCCTGTGCTACCCAGCCGGTATAGCCGTAAAAGGTGCGTACCAGTACCATGTGCTGTTCGGCTTCGCCGGTAATTTCCACCGGCATGCCCAGCAAAAGCTCATCCACCAGACGGGATTGCTGCGGGTTCTGCGCCCAGAGGGCCGGGTTTGTGGTAAGCGGCGCTATGGCCACGTTGATTACTGCCTGCATTGTTATTTCCTCACTGTGTTATCTCAGTCCCAGTTTTCGCCCGCGCGGTGGCAGGCAACCATACGGCCATCCCATTCCCGCAGCTCCGGAACCTCGGTGCGGCAGCGCTCCGTTGCGTAAGGGCAGCGGGTATGGAAGCAGCAGCCGGACGGCAGGTTGACCGGGCTGGGCACTTCGCCCATCAGCACACGGCGGTGCTGGTTGCGGCGGTGTGGATCCGCCTGCGGGATGGCATCCATCAAAAAGGCGGTATAGGGGTGCATGGGGCGGCTGTAGAGCTCTTCCTTGGTGGCAACCTCGCACACATGGCCCAGGAACATTACGCAGACGCGGTCCGCAATAAAGTTGATGACAGAAAGATCATGCCCGATGAAGAGATAGGTCAGGCCGTACTGCTTTTGCAGGTCCTTGAGCAGGTTCAACACCTGGCTCTGCACCGAAACATCCAATGCGGAGACCGGTTCATCGCAGACGATCAGGTCCGGCTGCAGCGCAATGGCGCGGGCAATGCCGATGCGCTGGCGCTGGCCGCCGCTGAACTGGTGCGGGTAACGGTTCAAAAACTCTGCCGGTACACCAACAGCCTGCATCAATTCCAGCACGCGGTGGGTGGTTTCGGCTTTGGTTTTGCATACATGATAGGTTTCCAGCGGTTCGGCAATGATATCCCGCACCTTCATGCGCGGGTCAAGGCTGGCATACGGGTCCTGGAAGACCATCTGCATCCGGCGGCGCAGGGGGCAAATTCCTTATCCTTCATGGCGGTGATGTTCTGCCCCTCAAAGGTCACGCTGCCCCTGGTTGCGGGCAGCATGCGGATCAGGGTGCGTCCCAGGGTGCTTTTGCCGCAGCCGCTCTCCCCCACCAGGGCCAGCGTTTCGCCGCGGTACAGGGTCAGATCCACGTTGGTTAGGGCATGGACGGCCTGGTCTTTTTTGCTGGTTTCAAAGTTTTTATAAATACCTTTTGCCTGCAAAAGAACTTCGTGTTTTTACCTCGCTCATTGATGTTCCTCCTCACAGCGGAAGCAGCGCACCTGATGATCCGGTGCAACGGGATGCAGCTGCGCTTTTTCCGTGCGGCATTGGTCGGTGGCATATTCGCAGCGGTTGCTGAACGGGCAGCCCTGCGACAGGTGCAGCAGGTTGGGCACCACACCGGGGATGGTGTGCAGCCGCTCGGCGTTCTGGCCAATGCGCGGGATGGAATCCAGCAGGCCCTTGGTATAGGGGTGCATGGTATGGTCAAACAGCTCAAAGGTTTCGGCCTGTTCCATGATCTTGCCTGCGTACATGACATACACATAGTCACAGATTTCCGCCACAACGCCCATGTTATGGGTGATGATCAGCACGCTCATGCCGGTTTCGTCCCGCAGCTCCTTCATCAGGCGCAGGATCTGGGCTTCAATTGTCACATCCAGTGCGGTGGTGGGCTCATCGGCAATGAGCAGCTTGGGCTTGCATACCATGGCCATGGCAATCATCACGCGCTGGCGCAGGCCGCCGGAAAGCTCGTGCGGGTAGCAGTCATAGCGCTTTTCCGCTTCGGGGATGCCAACACGCTGGAACATTTCCACCACGCGTTGCTTGGCTTCCGCCTTGCTCATGGTCGGGTTGTGCACCAGCAGCGTTTCGCGCACCTGGCGGCCCACCTTGAGCACCGGGTTCAGGCTGGTCATCGGCTCCTGAAAGATCATCGAAATGTCATTGCCGCAGATCTTGCGCAGCTCTTTATCCGAAAGTCTGGTCAGGTCCTGATCTTCAAACCGGATGCTGCCGCCCGCCACGCGGCCGGGGTATTTCAGCAGGCCCATAATGGATTTGGCGGTCATGCTTTTGCCGCAGCCGCTCTCCCCCACCAGGCCGATGATCTTGCCCTTTGGGAATATCCAGGTCCAGGCCATCCACCGCCGGGGCCACGCCTTTTTCGGTAAAGAAATAGGAGTTCAGGCCGCGGATTTCCAGAACATTATTATTATTTTCCATCTTTTACTTCTCCCCCGCCGTTACTGGTTCTTCATGTAGGGGTCCAGCACATCGCGCAGACCGTCACCCAAAAAGTTGAACGCCAGCACCACGATCATAATGGCAATGCAGGGTGCCAGGGCCAGCCAGGGCTGGGAGAACAAAAACTGCTTGGACTGGTTGACCATCAGGCCCCAGGATGCTGCCGGGGGCTGTGCGCCGATGCCCAAAAAGCTCAGCGAGCTTTCAGACAGAATGGCAGAGGGAACATTCAGGGTAAACAGAACGATCAATGAGGGAATGCAGTTGGGCAGGATATGCTTGAGCATGATTTTGCCGTTGCTGACGCCGATCGAACGGGCAGCCTCAACATATTCGCTCTCCTTCAGGCTCAGGGTCTGGCTGCGCACCACGCGGGCCACACTGGCCCAGCTGGTGAGGGAAAGCGCGATAAACAGGTTGACGGTGGACTGGCCCAGGGTGTACATAACCACCATGGCCAGCAGCAGGGACGGGATGGACAGCATAATATCCGCCAGGCGCATGATGACATAATCCACCCAGCCGCCAAAGTAACCGGCCAGCAGGCCAAAGAAGATGCCCACCACCAGCGAGATGATGCTGGGCAGAATGCCGATGGTAAGCGAGAGGCGCGAGCCATACAGAATACGGGAGAGCACATCGCGGCCCAGTTCATCCGTGCCAAACCAGTGGGCAGCGCTGGGGCCCTGCAAACGGCTGATCAGGTCCTGCTCAGCCTCACCATAGGGGGCCAGAACAGGAGCAAAAATAGCCATCAGGATGACAACCAGAATCAGCACAGCCGAAAAGGCGGCCAGCTTGTTCTGGCGGCACATGCGCAGCAGCTGTTCTTTCAGGCCGTCCTCTTCGCCGATCTGGCTTTCCAATTCCTGCGGCTGGGCATTTTTCAACATTTCGTCTGCCATGGCTTATGCCTCCTTTCTGATGCGCGGGTCCAGCACAGAATACAGCAGGTCCGCAATCAGGTTGCCTGCAATGACCAGCACGGTGGTAAACAGCACGGTCCCCTGCAGCACCGGCATATCACGGTTCTGGATTGCTGTGGTGGCAAGGCGGCCGATGCCGGGAATGGCAAAAATGCTTTCGGTGATAACCGCGCCGGACAGCATGCCGGAAAACTGCAATGCCATCATGGTAATGACCGGCAGCATGGAGTTTTTGAGCGCATGGCCCAGAATGACCGCCTGCTTGCGCAGGCCTTTGGCACGGGCGGTATCAATATAATCCGCCTGCATCACTTCCAGCAGGCTGGAGCGCGTCATGCGGGCAATGCTGCCTGCGCTGTTCCAGCCCAGGGCAATGGCGGGCAGAATCATGGAAAGGAAGGTACCATCCAGCGTAAGCGGGAATGCCTTGATTTTGAAGGCAAACAGGTATTGCAGCAGCAGCGCCACCATGAAAATAGGCATGGAAACGCCAGCCAGCGAAACGCCCATGAACAGGTGGTCCACAAGGCTGTTCTGCCTGATGGCTGCTATAATACCGGTGCCAAGGCCCAGCACCCAGGCGAACAGCGCCGCCAGCAGGGCCAGTTCCAGCGTGTAGGGGAACGCCTCTATGATCATATCGGTAACAGCGCGGTTATATTTATAACTGATGCCCAGGTCCCCATGGATCGCCCCGGCCAGATAGTCAAAGAACTGCACGATCACCAGCTTATCCAGCCCCATCACTTCAGTCAGGCGTTCAATGGTGGCCTGGTCCACATGTTCACCCAGCAGCATAGCCGCCGCATTGCCGGGAACAATGCGCAGCATGATGAAGATGAGCAGTACCACGCCGATCAGCACCGGAATGGTGCCCAAAATGCGCTTTATCACGCTTTTCACACGGAGTCACTCCCCTTTTGTCCCTCACAGCCGCTGTTTCCAAACTGCCAATCGGTTAAAACCATGCTCTGTGCAGGTGAACATCATTTTCCCCGCAGGCGTTGCTTCGGCACAGCGCTTTTATAAAAAGCGCTAAGGCAATACCGCATAATTCTAAGTGCCGATACGGCGAGCGAGGTGCGGCAGATGCCAAGCCAAAAGCGCAGATAATACTGGAGTCTTATCGAGCATTTTGGCAACGCAGATGCCGTGCCGCAGCTGCCGGAGCGGTGCTTAAGCCGCAAGGCGGGAATTGTGCGGTGTTGCCCTAAGTTTTCAGGTTCGTGGGCGCACAATGTGCGCCACTACGGTCCCTGCCAGGCAGAATGCAGTTTTACCTTATGGACAGTCTGTTTGAGCGACTGTATATTTTTACACTTTTATGCTGTAAAATATACAAGCATTAAAATTATAACATAAAAATGCAGGCTGCAACCTGTGGTCGCAGCCTGCATTGCATTATTTGTAACTTTTTTTGTCCAAAAATTACTTCAAGGTAACGTTGATATACTGGGTATCGTTATAACCGGCCCAGTGCGGGGTGAAGGAGGCGATCCGGTCGCCCTTAACAAACAGGTGGGAACGGCTGAACATGGGTACCCATGCAGCGTCCTCTTCCACGATCTGCTTTTCCAGCGCGGCGTACTCGGTCAGTCGTTCGGTGTCGTCCACAATGCCGCGGGCGGCAGCAACACGGTTCATAACGTCGGTGTTAAAGTAGTTCAGGCTGCGCACATTGCTCTTTTCGGGGGTACCGAAGAACGTGTAAATGAAGTTATCCGGATCGTTATAGTCGGCCGTCCAGGAGCTGACAAAGCTGACCATATCGCCGCTCTTGCGCAGATCCAGCCAGCTGGCGGGGTCATAGCTCTTGATCTCGGCGTTAATCCCGATCTGCTGCAGGTACTGCTGCACGATCTGGATGACCAGCAGAGTGGAATCGCTGCTGGAGTTATCGGCAGCAATCTCCATGGTAAAGCCATCCGCGTAACCGGCTTCGGCCAGCAGGCTCTTGGCCTGTTCGGGGTCGTACTTCAGCCAACCCTCGTTGTCCTCGGTGTAGCCGATCAGGCCTTTGGGGTAAATGCCGTCCACCAGGCTGCCATCGCCGTTATACACGGTATCCAGGATGGTCTGGCGGTCAATGGCCATCTGGATGGCCTTGCGGACTTTGACATCGTTCAGCGGCTCCACATTCTCGTTCAGAGCCATGTAGGTGGTGCCCAGACGGTTGGAGGTTACGATATCATCGGCATACTGGGTCTTGTAGGTAGAATTGACAACGGCAGCGTCAATGTAATCGCAGTCCAGGATATCCAGCTCACCGTTCTGGAACATCATGCTCATGGTGGAAGAATCCGGCACGATGGAAATTTCCACATGCTGCACGCTGGGCTTTTCGCCCCAGTAGTTGGGGTTGGCATCCAGCACAATGCTGCTGTCGCGGGTCCAGCTGGTGACCACATACGGGCCAGAGCCGATGGTCTTGGAGCAGTCCATACCAAACTGGTCGCCTGCTTCCTCCACGTTCTTCTCGCTCATGATGGAGCAGGAAGCGGTTGCCAGCTCATACAGGAAACCGGCAAACGGATCCGACAGGGTAACGGTAAAGTGGGTGTCATCAATCACCTGAATGCCTTCCAGGTCGGTGGCGGTGCCATCCATCACAGCTTCCGCACCGGCAATGGCAGAGGCATAATCCGTCTGCACGCTATCCGGCAGGGCCAGCATACGGGTAAAGGTATACTTGACATCGTTGGCGGTCAGCGGGGTGCCGTCAGAGAACGTAACACCGCTGCGCAGGGTGAAATCATAGGTCAGGCCGTCGTCCGAAACGGTGTAGTCTTCCACCAGGCTCTTCTCCAGCTCAGTGGAGCCGTCCGCATTGGTTTTGATCTCAAACAGGCGGTCAAAGATATTCAGCGGCACCATGTAGTCGTTGTTGGTCTTGTGCACATCCATCGTCTGGATATCGGTGTTCATGGCAACGTGCAGCGAACCATCTGCTGCAGCCCCGGTGGAAGCGGCAGCTTCGGTGGAAGATGCCCCGGTATCGGAGGATGTATCAGCGGAGGAAACCGCTGGGGTGGTGGATGCGGAGCTGCCGCAGGCAGCCAGCATGCTGGCCAGCAGTGCAGTGCTCAGCGCAGCGCAGGCAAATTTTTTCATAATTCTTTCCCTCTCTTAATTGGCGCAGCCATTCTGCCGCGTCCCTGATTGTTTTGTGGCTGAGTCCCCGGCCCCAGGCGGTTAAAATGCACAATGTTACCGCCTGAACCCGCAAAAGTGCAAAAAAGGGCAGCTGTATTGGTAGCTGCCCTTTGCATCTCATGTTGGTTATAATACCACAAATCCTATCAGATTGCAAGCGCAAATTCTGCTGGCCGTGGTGCCCCAAGCCGGAACAGCTTAAACATTGTTCGGGTTGTTTTTCAGGATAACGTCATGGCTGCCGCCTTCCACAATGGAGGTGGAAGAAACGACCGTCAGGCGGGCTTTCTGCTGCAGTTCCGGGATGGACAGCGCACCACAGTTGCACATGGTGGAACGCACCTTGTACAGCGTGGTCTGCACGCCATCGGCCAGCGGGCCGGCATACGGAACGTAAGAATCAACGCCCTCCTCAAAGCTCAGCTTCTGGGCGCCGCCAAGGTCATAGCGCTGCCAGTTGCGGGCACGGTTGGAACCTTCGCCCCAGTATTCCTTCACATAGTTGCCGCCAACGCGCAGCTTGTTCGTGGGGGATTCATCAAAGCGGGCAAAGTAACGGCCCAGCATAACAAAGTCAGCGCCCATTGCCAATGCCAGGGTGATGTGGTAGTCATGCACAATGCCGCCATCGGAGCAGATGGGGATATAGATGCCGGTCTGCTCATAGTATTCATCGCGGGCTTTGGCAACCTCGATAACGGCGGTTGCCTGGCCGCGGCCAATGCCCTTGGTTTCGCGGGTGATACAGATGGAGCCGCCGCCAATGCCGATCTTGACAAAGTCTGCACCGGCTTTTGCCAGGAACAGGAAGCCCTCGCGGTCCACCACGTTGCCTGCACCGACCTTTACCTTGTCGCCGTAATGCTCACGGATCCAGGCGATGGTACGGGACTGCCATTCGCTGTAACCTTCGGAAGAGTCGATGCAGAGCACATCCACGCCGGCATCCACCAGGGCGGGAACGCGCTCGGCATAGTCGCGGGTATTGATGCCGGCGCCGACAACATAGCTCTTGTTGGCATCCAGCAACTCATTGGCATGTTCCTTGTGGGAATCATAATCTTTGCGGAAAAACCATATACTGCAGGTTGCCCTGCTCGTCTACCAGCGGCAGAGAGTTGATCTTGTTATCCCAGATGATATCGTTGCAGTCATGCAGGCTGGTGTTGGCCGGTGCGGTAACCAGCTTGTCCAGCGGGGTCATGAACTCAGTCACTTTCAGATCGGTGCTCATGCGGGACAGGCGGTAGTCACGGGATGCCACAATGCCCAGCAGCTTGCCGTGGGGGGTGCCGTCAGCCGTGATGGCAACGGTGGAATGGCCGGTACGGGTTTTCAGGTCCAACACATCAGCCAGGGTAGCCTCCGGCGGCAGGTTGGAGTCAGAGGTAACAAAGCCCTTTTTGTAAGCCTTGACACGGCGAACCATATCAGCCTCGGACTGAACGGACTGGGAGCCGTAAATGAAAGAAACGCCGCCCTGCTTGGCAAGGGCAATGGCGAGCTTTTTCGCCGGAAACGGACTGCATGATAGCCGAAACCATGGGGATGTTCATGGTCAGGGGGCAGGCTTCTTCGCCCTTGCGGTACTTGACCAGCGGGGTTTTGAGGCTGACAGCCGTGGGGATGCACTCCGAAGAAGAATAGCCCGGTACGAGCAGATACTCGCCGAAGGTACGGGACGGTTCACTAAAATAATACGCCATTTCGCAATTCTCCTTTACCCTTTTCGTTGCCTGATTTGCTTATTGGTTATTGTACCACATTCGCGTACAATATGCAAAATTTGTTGTATTAAATCTTTTTTTGGCCTTTTGGGCAAAAGTTGTATAAACTGCACCATGGCCAGGCACAAGAGTATGACTAATCAAAACATTTTGCACATCGGCACCCGTCCGCCGTTTGGAACGGGCTCCAAACGCGTTCCGGCATGCCGCACATGTGATGCTCTTTTCCCCGCTCATTCCTCAAAGTTCAGGGTAATATCCCCCAGCGCGGCATCCAGAATCACAGCGTTGGCTGCTTTGCTGTTGGCGCTGTAAGGGCTTGCCTGCTTGGCGCCGCTTACCGTAATGCTGCCCAGGCCGCATGCAGCCTGCACGCTGTAACCGTCTGCCTTTTCCCCCAGGGTCAGGGCAATATTGCCCAGCTGGTCGGTTACCTGCACCTGGCTGGCCCCCACCAGGCGGCTGATCGTCACATCGCCCTGGGCGTTTTCAATCGTCACGCGCTCTGCCTGCACGGTGCCAAGCTCTGCACTGCCCAGGGCAAGCGTTGCATCCAGCTGCCCGGTTTGCAGCTCATCCGCATACAGGCTGCCGAGGGCAAGGTCTGCCTGTATGCTTTTGGCTTTCAGTGTACCAAGGTCGGCGCTGCCCAGGTTCAGATTCAGCTCTATCTGTTCCAGTTCTATCTCCGGCAGGGCGATGCTCAGCGTGGGCGTGGGGTCACTGCCGGAAATATAGCCTTTGGGTATTTTGTACTGCACCTTAAAGCTGTCCTCGTCCAAGGTGCGCTCCAGCCAGTCGGAATAGAAATTTTCAAACCGGAGTGTTATCTCATCCGCTGCATTGCTGCGTACAAAAGCAACCTCACCGCAGTCCAGGTCCAATACCATCGTTTGGACCTGCTTTGCTTCCAGCGTCATCGTGCTGCTTTCCAACCGGTTGGTGCTTTCGCTTTTGCACTTTCCTTTGTGATGGCTGTTTCGGTATTTTCATCCATGCTTTCGTCCATATTTTCGGTTGCTCCCCCGGTGGTTTTCCCCATTGGCTTTCCCGGTGGCTTCCTGCGGGGGAACTTCTTCTGCCGTTGCGCTCTCTGCAATGCTGTACTGATATTTTGTCACAATTTTGAAAGAGCCGATGAACACCAGCAGCACAACAATCAAAATTGCAAGGATAGCCAGCACAATCCACACCGGGCTTTTTCTGCGTCTGCTGCCCTGTTCTGGCATGCTGTTATCCGGCATCGGCGTGCCGAACTGTGCCCCGGTACCCTCCCATATCTTTTCCGCCACATTCCGGGGGCTGCCCAGTTCCTGGATGGTCTGGGCCTCTTTTTCGGGGCCTGCAGCATCAAAGTATTCTTCGTAATAATCCAGGGCATCCCGGCGTTCGGCTTCCGGCATTGCGGCCAGCAGAGCTGCCAGCTGCTGCATATATTCCTGCCTTGTCATTTTGCATCCTCCCCAAAAATATGGTCAATGTTGGCGGCGTAAACTTTCCACTCTGCCTTGTAGCCTGCCAGCTGCTGCCGCCCCAGCGGGGTAATTTTGTAATAGCGGCGGTTGCGGCCATTGAACGGTTCATCGTAAATGGTCAGGCAACCATCTTTTTGCAGCCGCCGCAGCACCGGGTACAGTGTCGATTCGCTCAATTCCAGCGCCTGCTTGATCTCCTGGGTGATCTTGTAGCCATAAGTACCTTCTTCCTCGCGCGATACGACCGCCAGCACCACGGCATCCAGCAGCGCCGCGCCTGTGGTAAAGCTCACGTGGGTGCCCCCTTCCCTGTTGTATTAGCCCGGCAGTGCCGCTGCGTGTGGCGGCGGCTCTGCCGGTATTATTTTGTTCTATATATTATATATCATATAATATTAGGCCAGTCAATATATTTTATCTGGTTCTTTCCTACTGCTTCAAAAATAGCAGCATAAATGCCGCAGGCACACAGCCTGCGGCATAAAAGTGATGCTTATTCTGTTTTAGGGCAATACTGCATAATTCTAAGTGCCGATACGGCGAGCGAGGTGCGGCAGATGCTAAGCCAAAAGCGCAGATAATACTGGATGCTGCAAAGGTGAGCGCCGCCAGTGGCGGAAACAGCGAACCGAAGCAGGGGCAGCGGTCGCAGAGTGCGAGGGGCTTTTGCTCCCGAAGCACGATGCGGGTACCGCAACCCGACATTATCGAGCATTTTGGCAACGCAGATGCCGTGCCGCAGCCGCCGGAGCGGTGCTTAAGCCGTAAGGCGGGAATTGTGCGGTGTTGCCTTAGCTTACCTGATGCTGCTCGATCCAATCCGCCACCGCGCGGGAAAGCTCGGTCAGGCTGCCCTTGGTAAAGGGGGCTTTCATTCCGGCGCTTTCGGCCAGCTCGGTATAGGTTGCCATACCGGCCAGGTTGGTCAACTTCATATAGCGCTGCCAGGCGTCCTTGTGGTCCTTCAGGCTGGCCACAAAGAACTGCAGGGCAATGGCGGTTGCCAGGCAGTAATCAATATAGTAGAACGGGCATTCAAAGATATGCAGCTGGCGCTGCCAGCCTGCGCCGCGGCCATAGAACGGCAGGTCGCCGAACTTGTTCCAGGGGCGGTATTTCTTTTCCAGCTCCAGCCAGACGGCATTGCGTTCATCCGGCGTAAGATCTGGCTGCTGATACATAATGTGCTGGAATTCATCCACCATGCAGCCGTATGGCA
>VOFB01004873.1_pt1 | contig 46924 bp, 55 predicted proteins | sample 5384141 | NCBI WGS metagenome assembly VOFB01 (sample SAMN12384721, study PRJNA508395) | human gut metagenome | isolation source: healthy gut A | host: Homo sapiens | reverse complement strand
CTCAACGAATTTGCTCAGAACGGTCATAGAGCAAATCTCCATTTCTGACCTTGGCATGACTGAGAATCTTGATCTGTCCCTTTGCCTGACTGTCCAGAGCTTTTTCATAGCCCTTATCTGACAAAAACAGGCGGGTTCGTTTTTGCCTTCTGGCATAAAACTCACTTCCTTTCCCACTCTCATACAACCATCAAAATCATGTCTCTCAGCTGAGCAAAGTAGAGTTTGCCTTGCGGGGTTATCAGCGTATAGGAGCCGATATGCCCGTGATTGCAGTAGTCTTTGACACAAAACAGTCCTTCATTGGCTGGCTTTGCATAGGGCAGTACATTACCGGATGCGGTGCGGTACACAAAACGCTTTTCCAGAAGGAAACGGACAAACCGACGCTCCGGGACAAGCAACTCTTTGGCGGTGGTGCGGAGGTTGGTACTGTGATTGAGGTCGATGAACAAATCATAAAAGGCTGCCTTACTCTCCAGCAGGGCATTTTCCTCTCGTAGCGACGCATTTTCTTCCCGCTCAGCAAGCAGCTCGGAGCAGAGCTTTATCAGAGCTTCCGGAGAAGTGGCTATCTCCCACAACTTCTCTTTTGTGAGATAGGCTCCGTGCTTGCGAATGGCAGGTAGAACTTCATCAAACACCCATTGTTCAAACCGTTCCGCTGACGGCAGTTTACTATGGGCGATCAGACGATATAGATCACCTTCGGGGATAAAGAGCATTTCGACCATTTGTACCGCGGGGCTTCCATCTGCCTTTTTCCCAGTCTGGACCCCTATGGAACATTTCGTTCCACCCCTGGTATGGTCGCGGACGGCTTTGCGTGGATTGGTATATCCCAGCGCTGTTGCCACATCTGTACCGCAAAATAATACTTTGCCATTCTGTTCCAAAGTGCGAATGCTTCCGAACTCTGGACTATTGAAAATTTCAATCTGATTCATGCTGTGCCTCCTTTGGTGTAATACAAAAGCGGCTGATTACCAGCCGCCTGCGTGCATATCGTGATTTACCAGTGAAGTGTAGTGGTTATTCATGGTGGTAGGAGCGTTGAACAGCACTGCAAGCAGGTACTGCTTGATGTTGTGTACCTGGGTGGTGTTCTTTTGCAGACAGTCCATGACAAACTCGATGTGAGAGCTGTCCAGCTTCAAAAAGCGGGAGCGTACAATTTCATGAGGAAAGTCCGCACCAGAGATCCGGGTGGTCTTTCGTTTGGCACAGACCGTTTCTACCAACAGCTCTACGATCTCATTCAGGTCATCCAGGTAGAGAGGATAACGCTGCTTCAGACAATCATACTCGATATTCTCCAAAATCAATTCCCGATAATTTTCTATCTCTGTGACAGACATCGCATCCCTTCCTTTCCGTTCCGGCGGTATTACCGCCGCTGTTTCCCGGAAGGGAATGGAATCGGTATTTGATCCATGAGTATTTTGTTTTTGGGTATTTGATTTCTTAGTATTTAATTGTGTTGGATTTTCCGGCAACGGATTTACCGCTGACGGGTTTACCGTTATCGGGTTTTCCGACAACGGCTTATCCAACATCGGTTCTCCCTCGATGGGACGCTCAAAAATGGTATACTCATTGGCTGCGAATTTACCAGAAGCATCAGTTGTCTGTCTGCGCCGAATGTATCCGGCTGTTTCAAGCTCATTGACAGCAGAGCGGATTGCATCTTTGCTTTCTCGATTGATATAGCTGAGTCCTGACAGCGTATAATCCCAGTCATCAGGCAGAGATAACATCTGCGACAAGAGACCCTTTGCCTTCAAAGAAAGTCGTTTGTCTTTTAGATGAAAATTGCTCATAACCGTGTAATCGCCAGTGCGTTCTACACGAAAAACAGCCATTTACTTCACTCCTTTCATTTCTCAGGTATGAAAAAAGCCGCAATTCATAAAAGAATTGTGGCAGCGGTTAGGGTCTGTCTGTATCTTTTTTCTTGCGTCGGTAGGGGCGTTTTGGCATTGGTGGTTTATCAAACAGATCCCTTTCCTGAGAAAATGGTAAGGTTTGAAAAACACGGTCAATCTCGGTGGATTCCATATCACGCTGTGAGCGGCAATCTTCTTGAATAGCTTCTCGGATTTCTCTTACAGTACACATATTCATTCCTTTCCTTTCGTTGTATCGGTTATGAACGACGGTGTTTTTTAGGCTTGAAGTCGAGGATATGCCCCTCAATAACATGGGCATATCTCTTAATTTTGATTTCTCGACGCTGCTGGCTTTGCAGAGCTGACTGATACCCGTCCTCTGTGAGAAAAAGCCTCATTTCGTCACCAGGTTCTCCATAAGCAGTAGGGCGCAAGACAGTAAACTCAATCATCCAGAAAGTGCTGTCCCAAAATCGCTCCACTGCAAGAATGTTGTGGCCTTTCAGTTCCCTTGCTGCAATATCTTTCATAGGCTCTCCCTTCATCGTTCCTGATCTCGTTGGCGTTTTTTCTGCCATTGTTCCAGCAGTTTAATAATGGTTTCCTGCATTTTGGCCGGTGTATAGCTTTTGGGGAAATACTTTCGCAAGGTATCGCTGCTCAAGGTCACTTTATCCAGATCACCCTTTTTTTCCTCTGACATGATGGCAAGCATCACATCTTCTGACAATTTCCCTTCCTGGCTGAACTTTTTCATTCGCTGAGCCTGAGAGAGAGAAGGGGTAGCCTGCTCATAGTCCATTGTTTCCACCAGCATTTGCTGTTCGTCCGGTTTCAAAAAAGAGAGTTCATAGGCTGGGTTAAATGCGATTTTCTTTTCATCCACCATATCCAAAAGCTCTGGAATCAGCTCAGTCAAACGAACATATCGCATTACCTGGATACCGCTTCGTTCACCGGCTTCTTTTGCCACCTGGTCTCTGGCGCTCAACTTCTGTTCAACTTGAACAGAAGTCAGGTCTGTTCTTGCTCCTTGATGTTTAATGGCTTCCAGCTTCATTTTGTAGGCAAAGGCCCTTTCACTGGGGAGCAGATTTTCTCGCTGCAAATTGCTGTCAACCATAATAATTGTGGCAGCATCGTCATCCAAGTCGCGCACAATGACAGGCATGGTTTCTTTTCCGGCCAATTCGCTGGCTCTGCGGCGTCTGTGACCGGCTACCAGCTCATAACCGCCATCAGGCAGTGGTCTGGCAATCGCAGGAACCAACACACCATACTTTTTGATGCTGTCTGCGGTTTCTATCATTGCATCATCATCCTTGACCTTGAAGGGGTGATCCTTGAACGGATGCAGTTCAGATAGGGGAATTTCCTGAATTTTTTCCAGTTGCTCGTCTTGCCGACTTTCTTCTGTAGAAAACAGGTCATCTACTGAGGCCAGCTCTATTTTTTTCGCGCTGCTTTTCAAGTTTCAATACCTCCTTCGTCAGATTTTTGTAGCCCTCAGCCACTTTGCCATTAGGATCATGGGCATAAATGCTTTTTCCTTCAGCACTGATTTCTTTAGCCCTGACAGAATGAGGAATTTCTGATGTAAACACCTTGATCTTACTGCCATAGGTTTCGCGCAGAAGAGCGGAGATTTCTTTGGCAAAATTGGTTCGGCTGTCTACCATCGTCAGCAGAATCCCATCAATTTGCAGCTTGGGATTGATTTGTCTGCGAACCTTATTGATAGTTTGCAAAAGCTGCTCCAAACCTTTAGCTGGAAGATACTCTGCCTGGACGGGGATTATAACCCTATTAGCGGCAGCCAGTGCATTGACCGTAAGCATACCCAGGGAGGGCTGGCAATCAATAAGGATATGGGAGTATTGCCCCTTCAGCGTGTCCAGATATTGTCGCAGAATGGTTTCTCGGCTCATAGCGTTTACCAGAGATACCTCCATACCAGATAGCTGGATGTCCGCAGGCATCAGGTCTACGCCCTCAGGGTGGTGCAGGATACCCTCGCCGGGACGAATTGGTTCATCCATCAAAATACGGCCCATAGCGTCTGACAGTGTAAAGGGCAGCTTATCAGGCTGAGGATTGCCCAAGCTGATGGTCAGGCTTCCCTGTGGGTCTCCGTCAATCAGAAGGACTTTCTTCCCAGACTGAGCCAGACCAATTCCAAGATTGGCACAAGTGGTTGTTTTGCCGACACCACCTTTTTGGTTGGCTATGGCAATAATCTGTGTATTCATGATTTCACCTCATTTCTTTCTAAGTTTAGATATGAAAAAAAGTGCCTGCTTTACCTTTCCTGAGAAAGATAAAACAGGCACTTTTACTGGCTCAATACCTCTTGTAATGAGCCTCTATGTATGGTAAACTATGTCCACGATACCATGAATATAATTAAGTCTCGACGGGAATTGAACTTTTGGCTAACGCCAAATTTCGCGCCTTTGCAAACAGAGTGCAAACAATTTTGTTTTTGCAAACAAGATGCCACCACCGAAACCATCGCTGGTGTAAAGTGTGATTGTGTATTGAAGCCTCAGCCTGATGAATGGATCATTGTTGAAATAACAGAAGAGTCCAGCTTGGAAAAAGTTCGTACGGATATTGCCAAACTAGTAACGGTCAAACAAAGTCTCTTTATGAATAATGTGTTTGCTCGCTGCTATTTTGTCATGAAAAATACACCTACCGATTCCATGAGAGCTGCCGGCGATGCTCAGAAAATATTTGTCCGCTCTGCAGAAGAATTTCAAAATGAATATTTTCAATATAGTAATTACGTTTATACCCGCAAAAAGAAACAGTTTGGCAGTCTAATCAATATCGAAACCGGTGAGCCTGAAAGTAATATTTATATTGACGTCTCCTACTCCAATTTGAAAACAGGAAAAGATTTAAGTATCGATGAAATCATTAACCTTCTAAAAAGTGGAAAAAGGTCATTCTTAAAGGTGATTTTGGGCTTGGAAAAGTCGATGTGTCAAGCAGATTTTTGACATTCTTACACAAGATGTTGTCCGTAGTCCTTATACTATTGCGATTAATTTGCGCGAGCACTGGGGTGCTAAAAGGGCACTAGAAATATTAAATCGACATTTTTCCGAACTTGGCTTAGATGCTCAAAATTTCATTAAGACCTATGAACAGCCTAACACAATCTATCTCCTTGATGGTTTTGATGAAATTGGAACTCAATCTTGGAGCAGCGATCCTCGAAAAATGCAACATTTGAGGGAGATTTCCGTATGTGCTTTAAAAAGATCTAGTTGGTCAAGTTCAAGGTGGCGTCCTTATTACTGGTCGAGAGTATTATTTTAATTCCGATGCTGAGATGCTTAGCAGCTTAGGGCTTTCTTCCAGTCAGACTATTCTTCTCGAATGCCATCAAGAGTTTACCGATACGCAACTTCTAAAATTTATCGCTCAGAACATTCCAGCTACTGATGCCGAAAAAGCACTGTCATCTTTGCCAGCGTGGTTTCCAAACGTCCCATTGTCATTCAATTACTTTTAAAATACGCTAGTGATATTTTTACAATCGATTACGCTTTAGAAGATATCTGTAGTTTTTGGCACGCACTTCTTTCCAAAATTTGTGAGCGCGAAGCCAGAATATATCCAACACTCAATCCAGAAATCATTAAAAATGTTTTATTGTATCTTGCTGACCGCACACGTTCTAATTCTGGAAATACCGGGCCAATTTCTCAAAGTGACCTTTCCGATGCTTTTTGAGTCTGCGGCCGGATTCCGTCCTAATGATGAGTCTTCAATTATGCTTCAGCGTCTCCCATCCCTCGGTAGAATTAGCGCAGATTCTCCCGACAGACAATTTTGGACAGTTTTATCTTAAATGGCTTACGGGCCGAAAATATTATTCAACTTTCAAAATCATGGAATTCTTCTATGCTTAATATAGCATGGAAGTGTCCCTTGGATTTAACAGGTTTACACATTATATCAGAATATATAAAAAAAGGACGCCAAACGAATTGATTTGTTCATTTCAATTGCCAGAAATGCTTCTTCCTCAGAAAATAAAATTTTGGCTTCCGATATTGTTTCCGCTTTATGTCTCCTGGATACAGAATATATAGATTTTCAGGATTTATTTATAACCGATGCGCACTTTTCTTATCTTTCTTTTGAAGGCAAAGAGATAAATCGCCTGTCGATTTCCAATTCTTGTATAGAGCGAATCAATTTGACCAATTCCAAATTCACCGATCAAGTTCAGATCAGAGATTGTATTATATCTACTATATATGGAATCTCGTCAATCGAAAGTGTTCCTTCACAAATTATAGATTGTGACATTGATAATTACGAGGCTCTTGCTACCACTACGCTCATTAAAAGGGCTAACTTGTCCCTCTCTCAAAAGCTTCTGGTTGATATGCTCCAAAAATTTTCTTCCAACCCGGAGCCGGTCGGAAAGAAGCGGCTTTACTACGAGGCATGGGTGTTTCCGCTAATAAACCTCTCGGTGAACGTATTCTTCGAAAACTCATGGATGAAAACTTTGTTACTCGGCATAAAGGGGATGAAGGGTATATTTATAAAGCTCAACGTAGCCAAACCGGACGGGTTAAAAAATCATGACTGATTTGACTTTGAGCAACGATCCATTATGGAAATATATAAGTTCCCTATCAAAATAATTTCTGCTAAAATTCTAAAAATTCACGTAACTATACTGGCAACCTCCCCCCTACCAAACTGCTGGCTAACTCCTCTATAGCCGAACTCATCAAAAATCTTGCAAAGAACTTATAATCCTCTATACATAAACAGCGACAGCTTTCCGATTGGGAAAACTGCCGCTGTTTGTTTTTAAGAATATCTTGACTGAATTAAGATCAGGCGGGTTTCTTTGTATCCAGTGCCTTTACTTCTTCAACAGGAAGCTGAACCGACCGAGCAATTTCTTCATAGGTCATTTTTCCAACTTCTAGCAAAGATTTTGCAATTTCAATCGACTGCTCATGCTTTGTTTCTTCTCTCACTTCTTCAAATGCTCTGCACATCGTTGCCACTCCCTTCGTATCTTTTTGAAATAACGCACCCGCTGTGCCAGAACAGGATAGTTCATGTCATCCGGGTTCGTACAGGTAAAATCGTGCATTAGTTTTCCCAATGCGGTGTCATCTTTGATCTGAGAGTTCACATAGATAATATGTGCTTCATCTCCGAAGGATTTCCCCATTTCCTCAATAATGCGGTTGATATGGTAAATAGGAAGTCCGCCCCGAAGCACATCGTTCTCTGTGATAAAGATTACATAGGTTTCGTTCAGTGCGTCATACGCATCGCCCTTTCGGGTGAGATTGGCATCCAGCAGGCTGCTGTTATATCTTGCCCTCTTTGCGACTGCTCCACTGTCACTGCGCTGCACCTCGACATTGTAGGCACGATTTTCATGATCCACTGCCAGAATGTCAAGCCGCACGGAACGGCCCTGTATATTGTTCAGGTCATGCTGCCCATGGACCTCTTTGACCTTCAAATCATCCCGATTCAGGATGATCCGGAGCAGGAATTCCGCACACGGCTTATCTTCAAAGACCTTGCTCATAAAGTTATCATCCATGAGCCGAAAATCACGGATACGCCGCAGATCCTCCTCATGCTTGCGCTCAAAATCAAGGTCGTTTTGTGTTTTGACTTCTGCCATCGGTTCACCTGCTTTCTGTTCCTTGTCTAAGGTAAGAATACCATAAAACCGTTCTTTTTACAAGATGAAGTACTTCCCACTACATAGGTCAGAATCCTTCTATCGCGTATTCCGGCCATGTTCCTATCGCAACAGTATTTCTGGCATGGTATCATAAATCCAGAAACAAGTTTCAGTTGCTTTTTGCAACTGTTCTTCCTCTGGTGCCTATAAACAACTACACGCCTCCCAGCTAATGAAAGGTGAGCGTTGTACAATAGAGCGGCCACTTTTCGTTAGCTCAGCTAATTTCCAGCTAATAAACATCTGTTTACGCAGATTAAAAAAGGTTCGATTCTATTTACATACGTTGACATCACAACAAAAAATTCGTTGATATAGAGTAGAATATATTACCCTATTTTGCAATGGGTTTACAGGTGTACGGTCTACTCCTAAGGGGAAGGCCGCAGGTTCGACTCCTGTCTGGGACATCCCTTTAAGAAAATGCGAAGGTCATTTTTCCATGTGAAAGACGATCTTCGCATTTTTCATTTTGAACCTATCACCAAAATCAGCCAGCGAATGCCATTAGCAGAATTTTCGGCTCCAGCTAATGAAGCCCCATAAAGCACCCTTTTGAACTCTGTTTCCCGGCTCTCTGCTAAAAAGCGTGTCGCTGAAAGGGGCAGATGACATTTTCTCCACGGAAGAATCCCGACAGGAACAACAACGGGAACAGGTTCAGCAGATTCCCATCGGAGAGCTGTTCCCTTTTCCAAAAACCACCCCTTTAAGGTTTTGGACGATGAATCCATGCAGCGCACCGTAGAGAGCGTAGAACAGTACGGCGCTTTCTCCGCTGATTGCCTGCCCACGCCCGGAAGGTGGCTAAACGCGGGGAATTTTGCCCTTACGATCTGCCCAGCGGCATCAACACAAAAAAGCACTTTCCCTTATATTTGCATTGCAAATAAGGGAAAGTGCTTTTGTCTCGCTCACTATGAGGTTACTATCGCAAAGGATACGGTCAACTCCCAATAGCGAAAAGATAATACGGCAGCCTTCACTTTTTCAGTACTACGCACTCATAGGGGCGCAGCGTGTCGGCGGTGTCGGGGTAGTTACCCAGCAGTTTCTCGGCATCGGTCCAGCCTACGGGCAGGGGCTTGGCAATTTCCCGCTCCCGCAGGTTGCAGAGAACCAGCAGCTCCGTCTCGCCGTCGTACCGGCGATAGGCTAACAAATCCGCGTTGTCGGGGTACAAGAACTGGATTTTTCCCGCACTGATGACCGGCATTTTCTTGCGCAGGGCCACCAGCGTTTTGTAAAAGCTGCGGATGGAATCCGGGGCGTCCATTTGGGCAGCGGCGTTGATGGCCTTGTAGTTGTCGGCAATGCCGATCCACGGCGTACCGGTAGTAAACCCGGCGTTCTCGCTCGCGTCCCACTGCATCGGGGTGCGGCTGTCGTCGCGGCTGCGCTGGGCGATAATGTCCAGCGTCTCGGCCTCGGTCTTGCCCTGCTCTCGCAGGATCCTGTAGTAGTTGCGGCTCTCGACGTCGCGGTACTGCTCGATTTTCGTGAAGTGCGGGTTCGTCATGCCCAGCTCCTCACCCTGATAAATGTACGGTGTGCCGCGCATAAAGTGGATGGCCGCCGCCAGCATCTCGGCGCTTTCCTTCCAGTAGGTCGTGTCGCTGCCAAAGCGGCTGACCGCACGGGGCTGGTCGTGGTTGCACCAGAACAGCGCATTCCAGCCGCCGTGGGCCTGCATCCCCTCCTGCCATGTCTGGAACAGTTTCTTCATGGCGAGGTAATCGGCTCCCATCAATTCCCACTTTTCGCCCGTCCTTGTAGTCCACCTTCAGATGATGGAAGTTGAAGCACATGGACAGTTCATGGTTGCCCGCAGCGGTGTAGCCGATGCAGTTTTCCAGCGTGGTGGAGGACATTTCGCCCACCGTCACCATGCCGTCGATGCCGCCTGCCGCCACCAATTCTTTCAGGTATTTGTGGACATTGCGGCCATCGGTGTAGAAGCGACGGCCATCGCCCGCAAAGTCGTCCTCATACACTTCCGGTTTGGAAATCAGATTGACCACATCAAAGCGGACTCCCTTGATTCCCTTCGCCTTCCAGAAACGGAGGATGTCGGCCATTTCTTCCCGCACCGCCGGGTTCTCCCAGTTCAGGTCTGCCTGTGTCACATCGAACAGGTGCAGATACCACTTGCCGAGCCATGGTACATATTCCCACGCGGGGCCGCCGAATTTTGAAACCCAGTTCGTCGGGTAGCAGTCGGGGTGCCATCCTTGAAAGATGTAGTAGTCCTGATACTTTTTGTCGCCCGCCAGTGCTTTTTGAACCACTCATGCTCGGTGGAGGTGTGGTTGAACACCATGTCCAGCATCAGGCCGATGCCGCGCCTGTCCGCCTCGCGGATAAGCTCCTCCAGATCCTCCATCGTGCCGTAGCGCGGGTCAACGGCACGGTAGTCGGCCACATCATAGCCGTTGTCGCGCTGGGGCGAGGGGAAGAACGGCGTCAGCCAGAGATAGTCAACGCCCAGGTCGGCGAGATAGTCCAGTTTCGCGGTGACGCCCTTCAAATCGCCGAAGCCGTCACCGTTCGAGTCCATGAAGGATTTCGGGTAAATTTGGTAGACAACTTTATCTTTAAAATCATTCATGGTACACACCTCACAAAATCAGGCAACGCCTTTTTTCTTGCCGACGATGACGGTCAGCACAAAGGGGACGACGATGGCAATAGCCATGCACAGCGCAAAGCTGAGCATATAGGCGGGCTGGATCGACAAAATACCAGGGATGCCGCCGACACCGATGGCGTTGGCCGTGGTGGAAGTTGCCACACAGACGACCGCTGCGATGGCAGATCCAATCATGCCGCAGATAAACGGGAAGTGGAATTTCAGGTTGACGCCGAACATGGCAGGCTCGGTAACGCCCAGATAGCAGGAGATGCAGGAGGGAACGTTGACTTCCTGAGCGGCAGCATTCTTGCGCTGCAGGTAGATCATGCCCAGCACGGCGGAGCCCTGTGCAATGTTGGAAAGGGCAATCATGGGCCACAGCATCGTACCGCCGAAGTCGGCGATCAGCTGCATATCGATGGCGTTGGACATGTGATGCAGACCGGTGATGACCAGCGGGGCATAAACAAAACCGAAGATTGCGCCAAAGACCACGCGGAAGGAGCCGGAAATGCCGGCGTAGACGATGTCAGAAATGAAGGTGCCGATCTTCCAGCCGATGGGGCCAAGGACAGTGTGGGCGATGATGACGGACAGCACCAGCGAGCAGAAGGGCACAACGATCATGGAGATGACCGCCGGGCAGATCTTGCGGAAGAAGCGTTCCAAGTACACCAGCGTGAACGCGGCCAGCATGGCGGGAATGACCTGCGCCTGATAGCCGATCATGTTGATGGTGAAGAAGCCAAAATCCCATTTCGGGATGTCCGCCGCTGCCGTGGACGCGACAGCGTAAGCGTTGAGCAGCTGGCCGGAGACGAGCGTCAGGCCGAGGACGATGCCCAGGCTTTGGGTCGTGCCCATTTTCTTTGTGACAGACCAGCAGATGCAGACCGGCAGCATATGGAAGATGGCTTCGCCAATCAGCCACAGGAAGCTGTCAACGCCGGACCAGAACTGGCTGATGTCGCACAGCGTCTGGGTGCCGTTATTAAAAAAGTAGATGCTGTCAATGCAGTTGCGGAAGCCAAGGATCAAACCGCCGGTGATGATGGCGGGAATCAACGGGGCAAAAATCTCCGCAAGCACGCTCATGACCTTCTGCAATGCGTTCTGGTTCTGCTTGGCCGCGCTCTTGACAGCTTCCTTCGAGACACCGTCAATGCCGGATACCGCAATAAAGTCATTGTAGAAATCGCTGACCGTATTGCCGATGATGACCTGGAACTGACCTGCCTGGGTGAAAGTGCCCTTGGCGGATTTCAGTGCCTCGATCTTGGCAACGTCCGCCTTGGCGGGATCGTTGAGGACAAATCGCATACGCGATACGCAGTGGGATACTGCCGCAATGTTCTCCTTGCCGCCAACGTACTCAAGCAGCAGCCGCGCGTCCTGTTCGTATTTACCCATGATGTTCTTCTCCTTTACCTTGATTTTTCGATAGGTTGTTCAAACTTGTTCAAACAAGCTTATCTTGTAGCTTCAGTATAGTCAACTTGTTCATACAAGTCAAGTATATTTCAAAAAATCGCCCACATCTTGATAATTTTCGGCGTTTCGGGCAAACAAAAGCCTTGAAATTCGGGCGCAATCACGGTATACTAAAGTAAATGTTTGAACAAGTTGAGGAGTATCACCATGCCGAAAGCAAAGTATGAGGGCATCTATCACAGCATCAAAAAGCGCATCGAGGCGCAGGATTATCCATATCAGTCCCTGCTGCCCAGCGAGAATACCCTGATTGAAGAATATGATTGTTCCCGCAATACGGTGCGCCGCGCCATTGCGAAGCTGGTCGCCGACGGCTATGTGCAGGCCATGCAAGGACGTGGTGTCCGGGTCATCTACCAGCCGGTGGGCAAAACGACGTTTACCATCGGCGGCATCGAGACGTTTCAAGAGACAGCCCGCCGCAACCACCTTCAAGCCGTGACGAAGGTCACGAAGTTTGAGACTGATCACTGCAACGGAGCAGTTTGCCGCGGAAAGCGGATTTTCTGAGGGCGACGAACTGTGGGCGGTGCAACGCGTGCGCTATCTGGACGGAAAAGCACTGATTCTGGACATCAACTACTTTTTAAGGAGTTTGTGCCCGGACTGACACCGGAAATCGCATCACATCTCTATCTATGATTATATTGAGAATGTGCTCGGAATGCAGATCATCACCAGCAAACGGCGCATCACGGTGGAGCATGCCACCGTCCGGGACGAAAAACTGCTGGATATGGACGGCTATGATTGCGTAGCTGTCGTGGTAAACCAGACCTTCAACTCGGATGGATTGCTGTTCGAGTACACCCAGTCCCGCCACCAACCGGACTATTTCTGCTTTCAGGACATTGCCACGCGGAAAAAGTGAGATACCCGGCCACCTGATTTAGCCGGGGCTCCGGCAAAATGGGTTTTAGGGTGTCCCTGAATCAGAATCTGTTTTATCCACAGTCATCATATTTCTTTTGGGCCGAGATCCTTCTAGGGATCCGTTTCAAAATGAACTGCAAGCCGCTCATCTTGAAAAAATCAAAGGTCTTTTATAACAAGAAACGCTCCTGCCAGTTTTACACCGGCAAGAGCGTTTCTTGTGTTATTCAAAAAATATCGGCAAGGGTAAGCAGCTGTACTTCTCCGCGTTCCTGTGCCTGAAGTAGTCCGTCCGTAAATGCACATTTCCAATCATACTGTTACATAGGCCAGAATTTGCTCTCAGAAAGCTCTGGCTTTTTCTATTGAAAACATTTGTCCATCACACCAGTTACGGCTGTATGGACTGGTTCACGAATGATAAACAAGCAAATATCCGTAGGGAAACGTACACTTCCCAGCTAATGAAAGGTGGGCATTTTACAATCGGACACGACAAAGGCGGCTTCGATCTCTCGAAGCCGCCTTATCAACTGTGGAAGTGGAAACTCATTGGGTGAACTCAGTTTTCCAACCAACCGTAATCAAATTCTGTAAAGTCGTGGATGTAGTGGTCTGCTCCCAGTGCCAGCAGCTCGGACCCGTCTGCCGTCTCTCCGACGCCCACGATCCGGCCTGCGCCGTTTCGTTTTGCCAGAGCGATGGCGGTGACGCTGTCCTCGATGACCAAGCACTCAGAGAACGGAACACCCAGCCTCCGCGCAGCTTCCAGATGCATCTCGCCTTTGTCGGCATAGCTTCCGTCGTCGTACACGACGTCCTGTTGTTTCAGCCAGTGACCGATCGGAAACGAGTCAAAGTAGAAATCAACATTTGCTTTTATGGAAGCACTCGCCAGCGCGAACGGGATGCCGCGCTTCTGTAAGCCTTGCAGCAGCTCTTCAGCACCTGCTACGAGGTGTAAACTGGCAGGATCGTTCCTGCATGCCTCCCGGTACAGCGCCTCTTTCTTTTCTGAATACTGCTGGCGCTCCGCAGGGGTGAGCCACGGGGCCATGTTCTTCAGAATGACATCATTGCAGGGACCGCAAATCTTCGTCGATGCAAGAGGGCTTTTATCTTCGGGATGCAGTTCATGATAGATCTTTGACCACGCCTCCATGTGGAAGCGGGTATCAAAGAACATCGTCCCATTAAAATCAAGAAGTACCGCGTGCATTGTGATTCCGGCTTATGTCTTAAGCAAAGATGCCGAAGAATGCGCCGACCAGACCGATGACCAGCAGCAGAGCGATGCAGGTAACGGGCTTCCAGTTCTTCTTCTTCATCAGGAAGAACAGGCCGAGGGTCAGAGCCAGAGGGATCAGCTTGGGCAGGACGCCATCCAGAATGCTCTGGATAACGATGGGGCTGTCGCCGTTCTCGATGACGGTAGCAACGGTGGTGCCGCCGTAGTTGGAAGTCAGAGCACCGACGATGAAGACGCCCAGCATGGAAGCTGCACGGGTGAACTCCTTAGCGTTGGCAGTCAGGATGTCGATAGCCTTGGTGCCCAGGTTGTAAGACCAGTACATCAGGAAGAAGCGGCATGCGAACTGCACGATGTTAAAGATCAGCAGGAACAGGATGGGGCCAGCCAGCGAACCGTTGATGGCCATGTTCGAGGTGATACCTGCGGTGATAGGAACCAGAGTGAACCAGAAGATTGCGTCGCCGATACCGCCCAGAGGACCCATAGCGGCAACACGCACGGCACGAATGGTTTCGATGTCAGCCTTCTGCTGCTCCAGAGAGGATGATGCCCATGACGAAGGTGACCAGGAACGGGTGAGTGTTGAAGAACTCCAGGTTGTGCTCCATGGAGAGCTCCAGGTCTTCCTTGTTATCGCTGTGGATCTTCTCCAGACCGGGCAGGATGCAGTACAGCCAGCCGGCAGCCTGCATACGCTCGTAGTTGAAGGATGCCTGCAGGTTCAAGGAACGAAGCACCATCTTGTTCAGCGTAGCCTTATCCAAAGGCTGCGCGGGAGTCAGATTGTTGTAATGAGTTGCATTAGATGCCATCTTCGTCGTCGCCTCCATTCGCAGCAAAACCAGAACCAGCAGCCTGCTTGATAGCAACGCGAGTCTGGTAGTCATACAGAGCGATCGCAACACCAACGAATGCGATCAGCAGCAGAGCAGAACCGGACAGCTCGGGGATGTAGCCGATGATGGTTGCCAGAGCGAAACCAGCAAAGTAGATGCCCCAGAACTCGTTGGAAAGCATGATGCGCAGCAGGGTAGCGAAACCGACGAAGCGCATCATACCACCGGCAGCGCCCAGACCAGCCATGATCCATGCGTACTTGGCAGCCAGGTTGCTCAGGGTAGTACCCATTGCAGAGCCGCCCAGCATACCGAGGGTGCAGACGATGGCGAACAGCAGACCCAGCAGAGCCATTGCCATGTAGTTCAGACGGACAATGCCCTTAGTGTCGCCCTTTGCTGCCAGCTGGTCAGCCTTGGACATCATGGGGGACATGAGGGTGAACAGGAAGGTGAACCATGTACTGGCCGATCAGAGCAAGGGAACTGCCAGACCGACAGCAGCGGTGGTATCCAGATGAGAAGAGATCGCAAACACGGTAGCCATGACGCCGCCGATGACTGCGTTTGGCGGCTGAGCGCCGCCGACAGGCATGTTACCGATGGTCATCAGCTGGTAAGTACCGCCGACGATCAGACCGGTGGGAAGGTCGCCCAGGATCGCACCGATGACAGCACCGGAAACGATAGGCTGGTACAGGGATTCCAGGAAATCAAACTGGTCGATGGCGACGATGAACACCCACACAAAGACCAGAATGATCTGAAGTGCACTAAAGCCCATAATAAATACTCCTTTTCAAGTATTTTCGAAAGCACCCGGAAAGCTTACTTGAACAGCTTTTCGATGTTTTCAGCGTGTTCGGTAGGAACGCGGCGGATCTCCAGTTCCACACCAAGCTCCTGCAGCCGCTTGAACGCAGCCACATCGGCGTCGTCAACTGCGACGGAACCTGCCACCTGGCGCTTGCCTTCTGCCATGTGCATGTTACCGATGTTGACTTTCTTGATGGGAACGCCACCCTCCACCAGCTTCACGACATCCTGCGGGTTCTCGCAGACGATGAAGATCAGCTGCTTGGCGCTGGCCTTGTGGATGGTGTCGATCGTCTTCTGGATGGTCCAGTAACGCATTGCAGCGTAGGCAGGAGCGGCCATATTCATCAGACCCTGACGCAGGCTGTTGCCAGCCACCTCGTCGTTGGCCACCAGAATAAGGTTTGCACCAATGGCGCCACACCACTGCGTTGCGACCTGACCGTGAACAAGACGGTTGTCGATCCGCGTAAGAACAATGTTCGGCATTCTCAAATTCCTCCTTGAGTTTTTTGTCTGAGTTTCCAATTCAGAGTAACTACATTATAGGCTATATTTGAACAAATGTCTTTATATTTTTTAACAAATTGTTTCGAAAAAACGGTTAAATTCGGTGAGTCTCATTACAATCTACCAAAAAAGTATAAATAAGACTAGTCAAAACGCCCAAAAAATGATATACTTTTTCAATAAGGAGGGATTTGAATGCAACGCGAAACTTCCAACGACAGTTTTCTGGACTACGGCTCGGTCTACCACCAGCCCATCGACCGCGAGCACCCGGAGCTCATCCACCAGACGATGGTTGCCATCACCCGCCGCTATGTCTCCCAGTTCTACTGCTTCAACTGCGATACCTATTTACAGGTAAAGAGCGGCATTGGCGTTCTGCTGGTCTCCCACACGGCGGAGGCTGCCGATGTGCAGGAGTTTGCGATGAATAGGCTCATCCACATCAGGCCAAATATCTACTTTGCCGTCGTCTCCACGACCCAGAAGCTCGAGTACGACCTTTACGCCGAGAGCAGCTACTCGCTGCATATCACAGACTTTCCTTCCCAGTACGAATTTCTGGCCGTCCTGCCCCGCATCGAGATACAGAAAATTCTGGGCTACTACTACCGCATCCGCACTGAGAACTACTGTTTCAAGGGCGAGCTGCATGATTTCTTTGAGCTGACCTACGTGGACACCGGCGAGCTGGAGACCGAAGTGGACGGCACGCTCTACCACTTAAAAGAAAAAGACCTGATGATATACGGCCCGGGCCAGTTCCACACCCAGTACACCGACGAAGAGCACGGGGCTTCTTATATGACCATCCTCTTCGATATGCGCAACCTGACTCCCGTGGAGCGGGAGGTCTGGTATGACGCCCTCATCAACCGGGTGTTCCACTACGACCAGAAGATAAACACCTTATTAAAAACCTTCGTCCGGGAGAGCACCACCGGCATCCCCTATATGAACAGCCTGATGCTCTGCCTGCTGACCGAGACCATCATCCGGCTGCTCCAAGGCACCTACGCCTCCCCCATGGCCCCCGCCAGCAGCACGGCCCACCAGAGCGCCATGGACGAGCTGTTCGACCGCATCATCGCCTACATCGACGACAACATCTACGACCCCCTCACCATCCCGGAGATCTGCGAGCACTTCTCGCTGTCCCGGTCCGCTCTGCAGCTGCTGTTCAAGAACTCGGTGGACCAGTCGCCCAAAAAGTATATCAACGACAAGAAGCTGGAGCGCAGCTGTCAGATGCTCCTCGAGAACCGCTATACCATCAGCGAAATTTCGCTGCGTCTGGGCTACAGCTCCATCCATTATTTCTCCAAGTCCTTCAACATGAAGTACCACATGTCCCCCAGCGAATTCGTCAAGCAGAACTGTCAGAGCAGCGTCTGATACCCATTATATATAAGGAGGGGCGCTCCTATGAATATCGGCATCCTCGGCACTGGCTCCATCGCCCGCACGATGGCGGCAGAGTTTGCAAAGGTCCCTGCGTTCCGCTGTGAGGCGGTCTGCTCCCGGCAGCAGGCCACCGGCGAGGCGCTGGCGCAGCAGTTCGGCATCCCGAAGGTCTACACCGACTATGACGCCATGCTGGCCGACCCGGACATTGAGCTGGTCTATATCGCCACCCCCAACAGCCTGCACTATGCGCAGACTAAGGCGGCGCTTCTGGCCGGAAAGAACGTCCTCTGCGAGAAGCCCTTCGTCCCTACCGTGGCGGAGGCTGACGAGCTCATCGCACTGGCGAAAGAGAAGCACCTCTTCCTCTTCGAGGCCATCACCACGGCCCACCACCCCAACTATGCACTTGCAAAGCAGTACCTCGACGACATCGGTTCTCTCCGCATCGTCTCCTGTACCTTCTGCCAGTATTCCAGCCGGTACGATGCCCTGCTCTCCGGACAGGTGCCGCCGGTATTCGACCCGGCCTGCTGCGGCGGCGCGCTGATGGACCTGAACCTCTACAATGTACATTTCGTGGTGGGGCTGTTCGGCGAACCCATGCTGGTGAGCTACCATCCGAACCTCTACCGGAACGGCATCGACACCAGCGGCATCCTCCTGCTGGAATACCCCGACTTCATCTGCCAGTGTACCGGCGCGAAGGACTGCGCCGCGCCGGGCAGCGTCCAGCTCATCGGCGACGCGGGCCGCATCCTCATCGAGCCGGGCAGCAGCAACTGCCAGAAGCTCCGTCTCGTCCGTCCCGGACAGGAAGATCTTTGCAGCGAGTACAGCGAGTCGCCGTGGTTCTACGAGGTGGCGGAGATCGCCATGATCCTGGCCCTCAAGGACTATGATGCCTGCTACGCCGCACTGAAAAAGACCCGGCAGGTGGTCACCGTTCTGGAAGCCGCCCGGGAGGATGCACAGCTGGGCTTCTGAGCTTTCAACCGCAAATGACAAACTCTTTGGCGTTTTTGCTCTTGCCAAATTAGCCAGGACTATCTATAATAAAGATGAATCGTTAAACTCTTAACGCTTTTTGAAGAAGGTAAAGTTTTTGGAGGTTTTACTATGTCCTTAGTTACGACCAAAGATTTGATGCTCGACGCTCAGAAGAACCATTACGCCATCGGCGCGTTCAATGCCGAGAACATGGAGATGGTGCAGGCCATCATCGCCGCTGCCGAGGAGCTGCACGCTCCCGTCATCGTCCAGACCACCCCGGGTACCCTGAAGTACGCTTCTCCGGCCATGTTCCACGCCATGGTGGCCGCAGCCGCTTCTGAGGCCAGCGTCCCCGTCGTGATGCACCTCGACCACGGCAGCAGCTATGAGCTGGCCATGCAGGCATTCCGTGCCGGCTACACCTCCGTCATGATCGACGGCTCTCACCATGTGTTTGAGGAGAACATCGAGATCACCAAGTCCGTTGTCCGCGCCTGCCACGCCGCCGGTATCCCGGTGGAGGCTGAGCTGGGCAAGGTCGGCGGCAAGGAAGACGACCTTGACGGCGGCAATGGCAACGGCTACACCGTCCCCTCCGAGGTTGCTGAGTTTGCAGAGCGCACCGGCGTCGATTCTCTGGCTGTCGCCATCGGCACTGCCCACGGCGTCTACAAGGGAACTCCCAAGCTGGATATGGAGCGCCTGAGCGAGATCCGCAAGGTCGTGTCTGTGCCTCTGGTGCTGCATGGCACCTCCGGCGTGCCGGATGACGCCGTCCGCGAGTGTGTTGCACGCGGTATGTGTAAGGTCAACTACGCCACCGACCTGCGTATTGCCTTCAGCAAGGGCCTGAAGGAATACCTCGCCAAGGACCCCGAGGTCTTCGACCCCAAGAAGTACAGCGCCGTCGGCCGCGAGTACGTCAAGGAATACGTCAAGAGCAAGATCCTGGTCTGCGGCAGCAACGGCAAGGCTTAAATCTGAAATTCACATAACATCGCAGCGGGAGCGGATGTCCTTCGGGATGTCCGCTCCCGCTTTTTGCTGCACAAATGACAAGGCCCCCGCAGAATGCCGAACATCCTGCGGGGGCCTTGCCGTTATGAAAGAAAGGTAAAAGTAGCAAATATGGGGGAATGCCGCCTTATTTCAGCAGGCTCTGGACTGCGTAGCGGGAGATGGTGATGACGACCTTGGGGGCCACCTCCACGCGGAGGGTGTCCTCGTCGTCGATGCCGACCACTTTGCCGTAGACGCCGCCCGCGAACATGATGCGGGAGCCGACTTTCAGCTCCGTGTGTACCTCACCCAGCTCCTTGCGCTTGCTGCGCACGTTCTTGGCCGAGATGGCATAGAGGATGAGGCCGATGACACTCATGAGCACGGCCAGCGTGATGCAGGTCCAGATGATAACTTCCCAGTTGATCGTCATAAATCAGATCCCGTCGCTTTCTTCAGATTCGGTCTCGGCAGTGGCAGCCTCCAGCTCAAACCGAGCGATGCAGTCCTTGCCGGTGTCGATGAGCTCGTCTGCCAGCGAGCGGGGATCGTCCTCCATGTCCAGCATGGTCACGGCGGTGACGATCATGGGCAGGTTGGTGCCTGCGATGACTTCGATCTTCTGCTCCGGGCGTGCATACTTGCACTCCACAGCAGTCTTGAAGGGAGAGCCGCCGGGCAGGTCGGACAGCACCACGACGCCGTCGCAGCTCTTGAACTCATCAAAAGCGGCGTTGAACTTCTCGGCCAGCTGCTCGGGGGTCATCCCCTCTTCAAAGTTGATGTAGCGGACATAATCATTTTCGCCCGCGATCATCTGCGCAGAGGTGTGGATACCGTCTGCAAAATGGCCGTGGCCGGTAACTACCAAACCGATCATACTCGTTGCCCTCCTGAATTTATGACGTTGTTTTGATTATTTCAGCGTGTAGGGGTACAGAGTGACGCCCTTGACCACGCGGTTCACCTCGCCGGTGGGGCAGGGGTTATCCGGGGTGATGCCCAGAGACAGGGACTTCATCAGAGCGATGGTCTGTGCGAACAGGATGAAGTCCAGACCCAGCAGGACGTTCTCCATGTCGGCGCCGACCTTGATCTGGACGGGATAGTCGGCCAGCTCCTCGATGCCCTCACAGTCGTGGTTGTAGACGACGGCGATCTTGTTGCCCTTGCGCTGGCGTGCCATCTCCTTGACCAGATCCAGCTCGTAGCGGCGGCGGTACTCGTCATCGCTCAGGTAAGCGACGGTCAGGGTGTTGTTGTCGATGATGGACTTGGGGCCGTGGCGGAAGCCCAGCTCGGAGTCGTACATGGTGGCCACCTTGCCGGCGGTCAGCTCGAGGGTCTTCAGAGCGGACTCCTGAGCGACGCCCTTCAGGCCGATGTTGCCCAGATAGACGATGCGGTTGTAATCGAACTCGTCCACGATCTTCTGTGCCAGACCGAACTGGTCATCCAGGAAGTGCTGACCGGCGACAGCCAGCTTCTCCACCTCAGCGGTGATCTCGTCCAGCTTGTCGAGGTTGAAGGCCAGATAGGTAGCCAGATACATATTGCTGTAGCTGGAAGTCATGGCGAAGGACTGGTCGTGGGTCTCGGGGGTCAGGTTGATGGCGAAGCAGTTGTGACGGGTGTTTGCCATCTTGGACAGGGTACCCTCGTGGTTGCAGGTCACAAACAGGTGATACAGGTTCTGGCAGACGACCTCAGCGGCCTCCACATTGCCCAGAGACTCGGGGGAGTTGCCCGAACGGCCAAAGTTCACCAGCAGGGTGGGCTTGGTGCGGGAGAGGAAGTTCTCGGGGGAAGGCACGAGGTCGGTAGAAGCGTAGGATTTGACCTTGAAGTTGTACTTGGGGTTCAGGGCCTGGAACAGGGAGTTGCCGACGAACTCGCTGGTGCCGGCACCGGTGAGGACGATGTCGAAATCATCCTGCTTGACGACCTGATCGATAAAAGCCTGAAGCTCATCCTTGCAGGCAGCGAGCTGTGCGCAGGTCTTGCGCCAGGTGGCAGGCTGCTGATAGATCTCATGGGCCGTAAAGGTGGAAGACGTCTCCTTCATCTTCTCATCGGTCAGATTAAAAATGCTCATCCTAAATCTACCTCCTAATGGACACGGTAAAACTTTTTTCTGATAATTCCATAGCAGAGCTGTTCCGCTCTCTTTTGTTTGTTATATCACAACCAAACCGCAGAAAACAAGGGGGTAACTGAAAGCCATAACTTTTTGGTTGAAAAAGACAAACCAGCCGCCGCGCATCGGCCTGTCAGGCCGTTTTCTCCATCATTTTTATCTCTTTTGCCGAAACGAATAACAAATTGATTGAAAATTATAAATATTTTTCCGAAGCCGTGCGGTATAATGAAATCAAGCTATCGATCCCAGAAGGAGGGCATCTAAAATGGTAATACAAAGCAAAAAGGTCTGGCTGGCAGACCAGTTCGTCCCTGCTGCCATTGAGTTGAATGACGGCAGGATCACCGCCATCCTGCCCTATGGCACCAAGGATGTGGACGACGATTACGGTGACAAGCGCATCGTCCCCGGCTTTATGGACATCCACTGCCACGGCGCCTACGAGTTCGACACCAACGACGCCAACGAGGACGGCCTGCGCTACTGGGCAGAGCACATCGTCTCGGAGGGCGTCACCAGCTTCCTCGCCACCACCATCACCCAGAGCGTGGAGGTGCTGACCAACGCTGTCACCAACGTGGCCAATGTCATGGAGAGCGGCTACGACGGCGCAGAGATCCTGGGCATCCACTTCGAAGGCCCCTATCTCGACATGAAGTACAAGGGCGCACAGCCTGACCAGTACATCGTCAAACCCACCATCGAGCAGTTCGAGCACTACCAGAAAGCGGCCCGGGGCCACATCCGCTATGTCACGCTGGCAACGGAGCATGACGAGGACTTCGCCCTCACCCGCTATCTGACGGCCCACGGCGTGGTGGTCAGCATCGGCCACAGCGGCGCGACCTACGAGCAGGCTGTCATGGCCTGCGCCAACGGTGCGCGCTCCATGACCCACGTTTATAACGGTATGTCGCCCTTCAACCACCGTGCAAACGGTCTGGTGGGCGCCGCTTACCGCATCCGCACCATGTACGGCGAGATCATCTGTGACGGCTGCCACTCCACCCCCGCCGCCCTGAACAACTACTTCATGAGCAAGGGGCCGGACTACGCCATCATGGTCTCCGACGCCCTGATGGCCAAGGGTACGCCCGTGGGCAGCAAGTACCTGTTCGGCGGCAACGAGATCATCATCTACCCCGACGGCAGCGCCCATCTGACGGCCACCGGCGGTCTGGCAGGCTCCACCCTGAACATCAACAAGGGCCTGCGCATCCTCGTGGAAGAGGCTCTGGTCCCCTTCAACTACGCTCTGAACTCCTGCACCATCAACCCGGCCAAGTGCCTGCATCTGGACGACCGCAAGGGCTCCATCCAGGTGGGCAAGGACGCCGACCTCGTGGTGCTGGAGGATAACTACGACGTCCTGCAGACCTACTGCATGGGCCAGCCCAAGCTTTAACACCCAAGCAGACACGAAGGAGATAGCAAACATGAAACACCCGCTTCAGGAAATGATGGACAAGCGCCGCCAGGGCATCCGCTGCGGCATCCCCTCTTATTGCAGCGCCAACGAGCTGGTCATTGAGATCGCGCTGCGCCGCGCCAAGGAGCGCAGCATCCCCGTCCTGATCGAAGCCACCGCCAACCAGGTCAACCAGTTTGGCGGCTACACCGGCATGAAGCCTGCCGACTTCTACCAGATGGTCCTGAAAATGGCCAAGGACATCGACCTGCCCGAGAACATGATGATCCTGGCAGGCGACCACCTCGGCCCCCTGACCTGGCAGAAGCTGCCCGAGGCCGAGGCCATGAAGAACTCGGTCGAGCTGGTCTACCAGTATGCCCGCGCAGGCTTTACCAAGATCCACCTCGACACCAGCATGAAGGTGGCTGACGACGCTCCCGGCCTGCTCAAGACCGAGGTCATCGCACGCCGCGGCGCTCAGCTGTACAAGGCAGCTATGAAGGGCTACGAAGAGCTGAAGGCCGAGAAGCCCGATGCAATGCGCCCCGTCTTCGTCATCGGCAGCGAAGTGCCCATCCCCGGCGGTGCTACCGAGGCTGAGGACACGCTGGCTGTCACCAGCCCCGATGCTTTCCGCGACACCGTCTCTACCTACCAGCGCGTCTGGACCGAAGAGGGCGTGGGCGACGGCATGAAGGACGTCATCGCTGTGGTCGTCCAGCCCGGCGTCGAGTTCGGCGACGAGCAGGTGTTCGACTATGACCCTGCCGCCGCTGTGGACCTCTGCGCAGCCCTGAAGGAGTTCCCGGACATCTGCTTCGAGGGCCACTCCACCGACTACCAGACCGCCACCGACCTGTACAACATGGTCACCGACGGCATCGCCATCCTCAAGGTCGGCCCGGCCCTGACCTACGGCCTGCGTGAGGCCCTGTTCTCCCTGAGCATGATGGAGAAGGAGCTTGTCCCCGAGGAAAAGCGCGCCAACTTCATCGAGACGCTGGACGCCGTCATGCTGGCCTCCCCCGCAAACTGGGAGAAGCACTATCACGGCGACGAGAAGCATCTGGCACAGTGCCGCAAGTACAGCTACTCCGACCGCGCCCGCTACTACATCGGCCAGCCCGAGGTGGTGGCCGCCATGAACAAGCTGTTCGACAATCTCCGCGAGTACCCCATCCCGATGAATATGCTCCACCAGTATATGCCCATCAGCTACGCAAAGATCCGCGAGGGCAAGCTGAAGCTCGACCCGCGCGAGCTGGCCATGGACGGCATCGTGCAGTTCATGCTGGACTACGAGAGCGCTGTCTGATTTTTTGAACGACCCGAATCCCCCTTTTATCCAACAAGGAGTCTATGAGCCATGAAACAGTTCCAGTATACCATCAAAGATGAACTCGGCGTCCACGCACGTCCCGCCGGCCTGCTGGTCAAGCTGGCCAAGCAGTACACCAGCGCCATTACCATCGAGAAGAACGGCAAGACCTGCGATATGCGCAAGCTGATGGCCGTGATGGGCATGGGCATCCGTCAGGGCGAGACCATCACCGTCACCGCCGAGGGCGAAGACGAGGCAGCTGCCATTGAGGCTGTCGAGAAGTTCCTGACTGAGAACGTCTGAGTCTTATAGCAATGCAAAAGGACCGCCGTGCAGCTGCACAGCGGTCCTTTTTATTTATAAGAGCTTGATAAAATACAGGATCGCCATCAGGACGATGGCTCCGCCCGCCACAGCAAGGAAGCTGCGGTCTTTTTTGCCCGGCTCCGGCGCAGGGGCGGCAGGCTGCTGCCCCTTTTTCAGCGAAGTGATGCCGTCGCCCAGCTTTTTGCGCTGCGGGTTATTGTTCCGGCGGTAGATGCGGTTCAGGGTCCCCATGTAACGGCTGTAGTCCTCGGGTTTGGGTTCCTGTGCCGTTACAGCAGGCTCAGAGCTTCCTCATCGGCCACAAGGATGCAGTCGGGGTGCATCTGCAGGATGGAGCCCGGGCACTCGGGGGTCACGGGGCCGGAGACGACCGCCTTGACTGCCTTGGCCTTTGCCAGACCGTTGGCCACCACCAGAACCTTGCGGGCCTGCATGATGGTCTTGATGCCCATGGTGTAGGCCTGCTTCGGCACCAGATCCTCGTTGCCGTCAAAGAAGCGCTTGTTGGCCTCGATGGTGGCGGGGGTCAGGTCCACACAGTGGGTCTCCAGCTCAAAGGCCTCGCCCGGCTCGTTGAAGCCGATGTGGCCGTTGGGGCCCAGGCCCAGCAGCTGCAGGTCGATGCCTCCCACGCTGTGGATGATCTCGTTGTACTTGGCGCAGGCATCCGCAGCATCGGGATTGGTGCCGTCGGGCAGATGGATGGCCTCGGGGCGGATGTTGACCTTGTCAAACAGGTTCTTGTGCATAAAGCTCCAAATCGGCGGCGGTGTTCCAGTCGCCCTTCAGGGCAGGCTCGAGGATTTCCAGATGCTCTTCGCAGGTCTGCTCCCGGTTGATCATGCTCACCTTGCCGGTCATGATGCGGAAACGGGTGTTCAGGCCGGTGATCCGGTCGTAGGCCGAGCGCATATACTTGTTGGGCAGGGTGCTCATCAGCAGCTCGTGGAACTCATCGTCGGACTTGCAGAAATCCTCGATGACGTCCGGCTCGTGCATCATCCGCACAAAGTGTTCCAGCTCCTCCCGGGGAATGTCCGCGCCGTAGGTGCGCAGCGCATAAGGCTCCACCAGCAGGCGCATCTCGAACATGCTGTGTACGTCCTCCTCGGTGATGCCCGACACCATCAGGCCCTTCTTGGGCAGGATGGTGATGAGCCCTTCCTGTTCCAGACGGCCCAGCGCATCCCGCATGGGGGTGCGGCTGATGTTGCCCATCTCGGCGCAGAGCTTCTGCTCGTTGAGAAACTCGTTGGGGCGGTACTCACAGTTCAGGATTTTGGTTTTCAGGTACTGATACGCCTGTAATTTCAGGCTCAGCTTTGCCTGTGCTTCCGTCTCTTTCATCTTCTTCTTCCTCTTCTCCAGTCTCTCTCCGGTCGGATGTTTCGTCTTCTGCTTGTATCCCTGAAACCATCCAACTATCCTCTCGATTTTATTATCACACAATAGGATATTTTTTACAAGAGTTTCTGCCGAAGTTTGGCTTGATTTCCGTTTTGACCAAATATCTTGGCTTATTTTTGCACATATTCCACAACGGTTTTTGTGCTTATTGCCAGCATTCGGCTGTTGTTTTGCATCGAAAGATAAAATGTGGTACACTACAGACAGAAAGAAGGTATCAGCATCATGGCACGAAGCGACGGCTACAACACCAAGACCCGCCAGCTCATCCTGGATTATCTCATCCGCAACCGCCAGCACGCGGTCAGCGCGTCCAATATCCTCGAGCATCTCGAAGCCGAGGGCGCCAGCCCCAACCCCACCACCGTCTACCGCTATCTGGACAAGCTGGCCGGAGAGCAGCGGGTGATGAAATACGTGGCGGACAAGGGCGAAAAAGCCGTGTTCCAGTATGTGGACGAGGGCCGTCACTGCCGGGAGCACCTGCACCTTAAGTGCGTGCGGTGCGGGCGGATCTATCATCTGGACTGCCACTTTATGGACGAGGTGCGCGCCCACCTGATGGCAGAGCACGGCTTCACGCTGCAGTGCGAGGGCAGCGTTTTGTACGGTCTGTGCCGCAGCTGCGCTGCAAATGAGGCCGAAGACGGGCAGGCTGCACAAACCTGTAAAAATTGCTGCGCAGATGTTGACACGGACAAAAAGCAGTGATACAATTTCTGCATAAAAAGCGATGAACGGGAAAAGTAAGGCCCTGAGCGCCCTCTTCCAGAGAGTGCGGGTAGGTGTGAGCCGCACAGATGGCCGGGCCTGAACGAACCCCCGTGAGCTTCCCTCCTGAACCCGCCTCCGGGCGGGCAGTAGGGGCAGACGTGCGCCGCTCGTTATCGCGGCAGTGCTTTCAACGGGGAGAGCGTACAAAAGTGACTGGCGCCCCTGTGCGCCGGTAATTTAGGTGGCACCACGGATACGGCAGCATTCGTCCTAGCAAATAGGGATGATTGCTGCCGTATTTTTTTTTTTTTTTTTATTTAAGAAACGTTTGCTGCCGTATTTTTCCCAGCATCCGCTTTGCTTGCGTCTCCCCCAAAACAGCGACTCCCTGTTTCCGCCACTGGCGGCGGTCATCGCTGTTGCCCTACCGAGGGGAGCCTCTGGCGAAGGGGAAAGCTAGAATGCCAAGGCCTCTCCTCGATACACCGCCGCAGGCGTGACGGAGAGGTTAAAAAACACACAAGAGGGGTAAGAAATATGTGCTGTGTGATGGGCTATACCGGGCATGATATGAGTGCCGACAAGTTCAAAGAATACCTGATGCGCACCGTCTCGCGCGGGCCGGACGATCAGCGTGTGGTGGAAGGGCCTTTCGGTCTGATGGGCTTTGGCCGCCTCGCCATCATGGGCCTGACGCCGGAGGGAATGCAGCCGTTCTACCGCGGGGCCGACTGCGTGGTCTGCAACGGCGAGCTCTACGGCTTCCGCTTCGAGAAAGAGATCTTGAAGCGCCGGGGCTACAAGTTCACCTCCGACTGCGACTGCGAGATCTTGCTGCCGCTCTACTATGAGTACGGTCTCGATATGTTCCGCCACATGGACGCCGAATTCGCGCTCATCCTGTACGATTCCCGCAAAGACCGCCTCATCGCAGCCCGCGACCCCATCGGCATCCGTCCGCTGTTCTACGGCTACTCCAAGTCCAGCCAGAAGATCGCATTTGCCTCTGAGATGCAGAACCTCATCGGCTGGTGCGATGACATCCGCCCCTTCCCCATCGGCAGCTACTACTGCGACGGACGCTTTGTCCGCTACGAGGACATCGCCGACGTTCCCGCCCCCATGCAGGACGACATGGACACCATCCTGAACAACATCCGCGAAAAGCTCATTGCAGGCGTGGAGAAGCGTCTGGACGCTGACGCACCCGTGGGCTTCCTGCTCTCCGGCGGCCTCGACTCCTCGCTGGTCTGCTCCATTGCCGCCAAGAAGCTGGGCAAGCCCATCCGCACCTTTGCCATCGGCATGGATACCGACGCCATCGACCTGAAATATGCCCGCCAGACCGCTGAGTATCTGGGCAGCGAGCATCACGAGATCATCATTGACCGGGATATGGTCATCAGCAGTCTCGAAGAGGTCATCCGTCTGCTGGGTACCTGGGACATCACCACCATCCGGGCCAGCATGGGCATGTACCTGCTGTGCAAGCCATCCACGAGCAGACCGACGTCCGCGTGCTGCTGACCGGCGAGATCTCCGACGAGCTGTTTGGCTACAAGTACACCGACTACGCCCCCACCGCAGATGCATTCCAGCAGGAAAGCCAGAAGCGCATCCGCGAGCTGTATATGTACGACGTCCTGCGCGCCGACCGCTGCATCTCCGCCAACAGCATCGAGGCCCGCGTGCCGTTCGGTGATCTGGACTTTGTGCGGTACGTCATGGCCATCGACCCCGAAAAGAAGCTGAACAGCTACGGCAAGGGCAAGTACCTGCTGCGCAAGGCGTTCGAGGGCGACTGGCTGCCGCCGGAGATCCTGTGGCGTGAAAAGGCCGCTTTCTCCGACGCTGTGGGCCACAGCATGGTGGACAACATCAAGGAGTACGCCGAGAGCCTCTACACCGACGAGGAATTCCAGCTCCGCCGGGCAACTACTCTGCCCACTGTATGCCGTTTACCAAGGAGAGCCTGTTCTACCGCGAAATTTTCGAGAAATACTACCACGACCAGAGCCGCACCATCGTGGACTTCTGGATGCCCAACAAGGCATGGCCGGGCTGCAACGTCAACGACCCCTCCGCCCGTGTGCTGGCAAACTACGTTCAGAATCGAACATCGCACGCTTTGCGGAGTTCGACTTTCGTGCGGAGTTGGAACACCGCAAATGACCCGAACACCGCAAACCTTGCGGAGTTCCAATTTAAGACGATATTACATCAAATATTTGGAACATCGCAAGATGTTTTACCACAGTAGCGCAGCTGTGAGAGGATAACAAAGCAGGCACGCATTTCCGGCTTTTCCGGGTGCGTGCCTGCTTTTATTCTGCTCTGTTTTTCAGCTGCCGGAGGTTGCCAGCGCCAGCGCGGTGACCAGCACTGCGAAGCCTCCAAGGACGCCGAGGGCGATCTTTACCTCATCGGCCTTGATCTGTTCCTGAATCGCCACCTGTGCCCCAGCATAGACGATGCAACTGGCGCTGTGGCCGTCAGGCGTAACGGCGGTGATGACCGTCTTGCCGTCCCCCACCGCCGTTACCAGCCCAAAGGGGTCTACCGTGGCGGCGGCAGGGTTGCTGCTGGTCCAGGTGATGGGTATGGCGCTGCCGTTTTCTGCCGGCTACGGTGGCTTTCAGGGCCGCTGTGCCTCCGATGCCCTCCAGATACAGCCGCTCCTTGTTCAGGGTCACCCGGCCCACGTTGGACACCACCGTTACGTCACACCGCAGGGTAGTGGTGTAGGTGTTGGCCACGATGGTGGCCTTGCCGGGCTGCTGGGCCGTTACGAGGCCGTTGCGGTCTACCGTCGCCACGGCGGGGTTGGTGCTGTACCACTGGTACACCCAGTCGTCGGGGGCGGCGCTGGAGAGGTAGAGCTGGTACACCGGGTGCAGATCGTTGTACTCGATTTCCAGATCCAGCCCGCTCTGGCACAGGCGGCTCTCTTCCGCCGCAGTATTTTCTTCGTTCAGTATCGCCGCCGTGGGTGCCGCCGCAGCCGCACTCAGAGGGCCGGCCGCAGCGCCGAAGAGCAGTGTCACTGCCAGGGCGGCAGCAAGATGGGCTAAATGCTTTTTCATCCGATGTTCCTCACAGTCTTGCGGGGCGCTGGTCGGCGCGGCCCGCAGTTCATCAAAAATCTCTTACCTTTCGGAGCAGGTTGTACGAAGACGAAGCCTGTCCGTTCTTACCTTTTATTATATCATCCCGCCGCTGCGTAGGCAAATAAAAGCTCTTGCACAGTTTTTGTGCAGATGTTACAATAAGGGCAGCAAGTATTTCGGTCAACAACAGGAGGAATTTATCATGGTAAAGCACATCATTCTCTGGCAGCTCAAGGACGAGTATTCCGACGCCGAAAAGGCAGACATCAAGGCCGGCATCAAAGCGGGTCTCGAGGGTCTGGCCGGTCAGATCCCGGGCCTCGTGGAGGTCCACGTCAACATCAACGGCCTGCCCTCTTCCAACGCCGATCTGATGCTGGACACCACCTTTGAGTCTGCCGAGGCACTCAAGGGCTACTCCAAGCACCCGGCCCATGTGGCCGTCGCCGACAGCAAGGTGCGGCCCTACTATAAGAGCCGCGTCTGCCTGGATTACGAGGTTTAATATTGACAAACCCACCGATTTTGCGTATATTAGATATAATAATGTAAATTGGCTGTGAAGAGAAGAGTACGCCTCGTCTGCGCCTGACAGAAAGCCCGAAGGATGGAACCGGGCAGGCCGCGCGGAGCGGAACATGGTCTCTGAGCTGCGCGGGCGAATCGTTTAGCCTGCGACGGGTGCGCCCGTTACTGCGCTCGCCGGAAGTTCCGGCGCAAGGCCGCGTCTGCAAGGGTGCGGCGAAACAAGGTGGTACCACGGAAGTTACACGCTCTCGTCCTTGTCCGGCACAGCCGGCAGGGCGGGGGCGTTTTTCGCTGTTAGCGCCAAAAGAAAGGAAGAATCGTTTTCATGAGCGAGCACAAGACATTCTACATCACCACACCTATTTATTATCCCAGCGACAAGCTGCACATCGGCCACAGCTACACCACCGTGGCCTGCGACGCACTGGCACGCTTCAAGCGGATGCAGGGCTACGACGTCATGTTCCTGACCGGCACCGACGAGCACGGCCAGAAGATCCAGGACAAGGCCGCCGACGCAGGCGTGACCCCCAAGGAGTACGTGGATAAGATCGTCGCCACCGTCAAAGACCTGTGGAAGCTGATGGACATCAGCTACGACCGCTTCATCCGCACCACCGACGACTACCACATGGAGTCCTGCCAGAAGATCTTCACCAAGCTCTATGAGCAGGGCGACATCTACAAGGGCGAGTACACCGGCCACTACTGCAAGCCCTGCGAGAGCTTCTGGACCGACAGCCAGCTGGTGGACGGCAAATGCCCCGAGTGCGGCCGCGAGGTCTACGATGCCCACGAGGAAGCCTACTTCTTCAAGACCGGCAAGTACGCCGACCGTCTGCTCAAGCTCTACGAGGAGAACCCCCAGTTCATCCAGCCCGAGAGCCGCAAGAACGAGATGATCGCCTTCATCAAGCAGGGCCTGCAGGACACCTGTGTCTCCCGCACCTCCGTCAAGTGGGGCATCCCCGTGCCTTTCGACCCCAAGCACACCATGTATGTCTGGGTCGATGCTCTGAGCAACTATATCTCCGCTCTGGGCTACGGCAACGAGAAGTACGACGAGTACAGCAAGTTCTGGCCTGCTGACCTGCACATGGTGGGCAAGGAGATACTCCGCTTCCACACCATCCTGTGGCCCGCCATGCTGATGGCTCTGGATCTGCCGCTGCCCAAGCGGGTGTTCGGCCACGGCTGGTTGCTGATGAACGGCGGCAAGATGTCCAAGTCCAAGGGCAATGTGGTAGACCCGGTGATCCTCTGCGACCGCTACGGCGTGGACGCCATCCGCTACTTCCTGCTGCGTGAGATCCCCTTCGGCAACGACGGTACGTTCACCAACGAGGCCCTCATCAACCGCATCAACAGCGACCTTGCAAACGACCTTGGCAACCTGCTGAGCCGCACCGTCGCCATGTGTGAGAAGTACTTCGGCGGCACTGTCCACAAAGTGGCCGGCACCGAGGCCATCGACACCGAGCTGGAGACCATGACCAGCGAACTGCTGGGCAAGGTCACGGCAGACATGGACAACCTGACCATCCCGCAGGCTCTGATGGAGATCTTTGCCGTCATCCAGCGCGCCAACAAGTATATCGACGAGACGGCCCCCTGGGCTCTGGCCAAGGATGAGGCCAACAGGGCGCGCCTTGAGAGCGTGCTGTACCACCTGTGCGAGGCTCTGCGGGTGGCCGGCATCCTGCTGAACGCTTACCTGCCCTCCACCGCTCCCAAGATGATGGAGCAGCTGGGTCTGGACGCTTCCGCTATCGACGTGGAAAAGGCCGCTTACGGCGTTCAGGAGAGCTACACCGTCCACAAGGGCGAGGCGCTGTTCCCTCCGCATCGACGTGGCAAAGGAGATCGCCCACCTGAAGGAAGAGGACGAGAAGCGCAAGGCCGCTGCCGAGGCCGCTAAGAAGGCCAAGGAAGAGGCGGAGAAGAAGGCCGCTGCTCCCGCTGAGGAGAGCAATGTGGACTTCACCCACGAGGCAGAGATCTCCTATGACGACTTCTGCAAGGTGGAGCTGCGCGTGGCCGAGGTCCGCGCCTGCGAGAACCTGAAGGAGAGCAAAAAGCTACTCCACCTGACCGTCTTTGACGGCGAGCGTGAGCGCTGCATCCTGTCCGGCATCGCCAAGTGGTTCAAGCCGGAAGACCTCATCGGCAAGAAGCTCGGCATCGTCTGCAACCTGGCCCCCCGCCCGATGATGAAGGGCAAGTATGTCAGCGAGGGCATGATCTTCGCCGCTGACACTACCGACGGCGGCTGCTCCATCCCCTTCTACAGCGACGACACCCCCGTGGGTGCGCGCATCCACTGAGCGATGGAAAACACGACACTTTCCCGCGCCGAACGCTGGATAAGATCTTCGGCACTCCGGTGTTTGCCGTGCTGCTGGCCATCTTCTGCAACGTGCTGTGGGGCTGTGCGTTCCCCTTCATCAAGATGGGCTACCGCCTCTTTGAGATCGATCCCAGCAACACCGCGTCCATCTTCTGTTTGCCGGTGTAAGGTTCATGCTGGGCAGTCTGCTCGTCCTGCTGGGCAGCACCCTGCTCCAGAGCCGGATGCCCACCTTCCCGAAAGGGAAAGTCTTTGCCGAGTGCTGTGTACTGGGCCTGTGGCAGACCACGACCCAGTACGCCTTCTACTACATCGCCGTGGCGATGCTCACCGGTGCGTTCGGCGGCATCCTGAACAGCACCCAGAGCTTTCTGGGCGCCATCTTTGCCCACTTCATCTACGGCAATGCCGATCGGATGACCCCGGCAAAGACCCTGGGCTGCGCCGTCGGCTTTGCAGGCGTGCTCATCGGCACACTGGGAAACCACGGCGGCGGCAGCGGCTGGGGCATCTTCTGTATGCTGCTGGCAACGGTCATCTTCACTCTGTCCGGCCCGTGGAACAAGTCCGTCACCAAAAAGGCGGACAGCTTCGCGGTCTGCTTCCTGAACCTGTTCGTGGGCGGCGCAGCACTCTTTGTGCTGGGTACGGCTCTCGGCGGGCGTCTGGGCAGTGTGACGCCGCTTGGCATTCTGGTGCTGCTGTATCTGGCCTTCATCTGCGGCGCTGGCTATCTGCTCTGGGCCTTGCTGATGAAGAACAACCCTGTCAGCCGCATTGCCATCTTCGGCTTCGTGAACCCGGTGGTCAACGTGCTGCTGAGCGCTGTGCTCAACGGCGAACCGCTGTTCCGCTGGCAGTATCTGGCCGCACTGGTGTTCGTCTGCGTCGGCATCTGGCTGGTGAACAAAGCCCCCGCCAAAAAGGAGGATCAATGACCGGCCCGATCTTCGACACCCACGCCCACTACAGCGCCCGCGCCTTCGACGCCGACCGCTTCGCTCTGCTGGACAGCCTGCCCGAAAAGGGCGTGGTCGGCGTCTGCGAGCAGGCCACCCACTCGGGGGACGCGCCCCGGGTGCTGGAACTGGCTCACCGCTATCCGTGGGTGTATGCCGCCATCGGCATCCATCCCGAGAGCCTGCTGGCTCCCGAGGACTGCGGCGAGGAAGGCCCTGCCCCCACGGTCTCGGTCTTTGGCGGCGACTGGGCCGCTGAGATGAAAGCCCTTGCCCCCTGCTACGACGACCCGAAAGTAGTCGCTGTGGGCGAGTGCGGGCTGGACTACCACTGGCCTGTGCCGAAAGACGCACAGCTGGCGCTGTTTGAGGCGGAGATCCGCCTTGCGCTTGAGCTGGACAAGCCCATCATCGTCCACGACCGAAACGCCCACGCCGACGTCTACGCCCTGCTGAAAAAGTACCGCCCCAAGGGCATCGTCCACTGCTATTCCGGCAGTGCGGACGACGCCGTGTGGCTGGCCCGGCAGGGGCTGTATTTCGGCTTCGGCGGCGCCTGCACCTTCAAGGGTGCCAAACGGGCGGCAAAGGCCATTGCGGCTCTACCTTTGGAGCAGATCGTCCTCGAGACGGACTGCCCCTACATGGCTCCGGAGCCGGTGCGCGGCATCCGCTGCGACAGCTCCCTCATCCGGTACGTCGGCGAGTATGCCGCCAGCGTCAAGGGCATCAGCCCGGAAGAAGTCTTCCGCCAGACGGCGCAGAACGCCCGGACTGTTTACCAACTGTAAGATTCAGGGCGTTTTCCTGTTTCTGTATAAATTCGAAATCATATTTTTTCATAAGGAGATTCTATTATGAAAGCTCGTATCCCTTCTCACCGCGAATTCATCATCAACTTCCCCGACAGCGTTGACCAGGCCAAAGCCAACGAGGGCTGGGCAAAGCTGCAGCAGATCGTTGAGGACTACAAGAAGGCCCACAACGGCGCTTCCGTCTACGCTCCCACCTTCATCGAGGACTGCGAGCCTGCCGTCAAGAAGCTGCAGGAAGAGTACGGCTTCGAGTACACTGTCGAGTACGTGAAGTAATTTTTCCTGAAGATTCAACAAAATGAGAACAGCCGCCGCATGGAGCTTTCCGTGCGGCGGCTGTTTTTGCCCGGCGGGACGCAAAGCAACGGGCCTTTACGAGCTTGCACTTGCCGATTTTTGGAGTTCTGCAACCCCTGGATGGCGGGGCGCTGTTTTTGCCCGGCGCTGGACGCAACAGCGCCGGGCGATGCTGTTCGAATCCACCCGCCTATGTGAGTCTGACATTTGCGCAAAAGAAAACCGCCAGTGTATCTCTGCACCAGCGGTTTTTTCATGGGCGCGGGTGGATTACGCAAGCCGCGCATCTAAAAAGGCCCCGCAGGGGCCTTTTTGCCGCCGGGACGTATGGCGGCGGCCGATGCTGTTCGAATCCACCCTAGAAAGTGAAACTTCAGTTTTTTATAAAACAAAAAGCCCAGCGTACTTTCATACGCTGAGCATTTTTGGTGGGCGCGGGTGGATTCGAACCACCGAAGCTGAAAAGCAGCAGATTTACAGTCTGTCCCCATTGGCCACTCGGGAACACGCCCATATTCTTTTCGTGTCCGTTGCCGGACGACTTGCTTAGTTTATCATAGGTTTCTGGATTTGTCAACCTCTTTTTTTCATTTCTTTTCTTTTTTTGTCAATACAATGATCCATATTTTCATGCACGCCTCGCAAAAGCCCCATTCAAAAAGTCATACTCATTCGTCAAATTTTGCAAAATTGTGAATTTTTTGTATTTTTCCGGTGGACAAGCATCCGGCGGGAGTGCTACAATAGTCTTTGTTCTTTCCCGGCCGCTTGCGGGCGGCGGGAGTTTCACACACAAACAGGAGGAACTTTCATGTTCGAAAAAATCTTTCACCTGAAAGAAAACCACACCGACGTCAAGACCGAGGTCATGGCAGGCATCACCACCTTCATGACGATGGCCTACATCCTTGCGGTCAACCCCAGCATCCTTTCCGCTTCCGGCATGGATGCAAATGCCGTCCTCGATCGCCACCTCTCTGGCATCCTTCGTCGGCACTGCCCTGATGGCTCTGCTGGCCAACTATCCCTTCGCGCTGGCTCCCGGCATGGGCCTGAACGCCTACTTTGCCTATACCGTCGTCCTCACGATGGGCTACAGCTGGCAGCTGGCCCTGATGGCCGTCTTTGTCGAGGGCATCATCTTCATCGTGCTGAGCCTGACCAACGTCCGTGAGGGCATCTTCAACGCCATCCCCATGACCCTCAAGAGCGCAGTCAGCGTGGGCATCGGCCTCTTCGTTGCCTTTGTCGGCCTGCAGAACGCAAAGCTCATCGTCAACAGCGACTCCACCCTCGTCACCTACCAGCACTTCAAGGGCGAGACCTTCTCCTCTGTGGGCGTAGGTGCCATCCTCGCACTGCTGGGCGTGGCCATCACCGCCATCCTGCTGGTGAAGAAGGTCAAGGGCGGCATCCTCTACGGCATCCTCATCACCTGGGTGCTGGGCATCGTCTGCGAGCTGACCGGCATCTATGTGCCGAACCCCGACGCCGGTATGTACTCCGTCATCCCCACCAGCTTCGTCAGCTTCGACTTCTCCGCTCTGGGCAAGACCTTTGGTCAGGTGTTCAAGACCGATTTCTCCGGCGTGGGCATCCTGAACTTCTTCGCCGTCATGTTCTCCTTCCTCTTCGTTGACCTGTTCGACACCCTTGGCACCCTCATCGGTGTTGCTTCCAAGGCCGATATGCTGGACGAGGAGGGCAAGCTGCCCCGCATCAAGGGCGCTCTGATGGCCGACTCCATCGCCACCTGCGCCGGCGCTGTGCTGGGTACTTCCACCACCACCACCTTCGTCGAGAGCGCTTCCGGCGTCACCGAGGGCGGCCGCACCGGCCTGACCTCCATGACCACCGGTATCCTCTTCCTGCTGGCCGTGGTATTCAGCCCCCTGTTCCTGACCATTCCTTCCTTTGCAACGGCTCCGGCCCTCATCATCGTGGGCTTCTACATGATGGGTTCTGCCATCAAGATCGACTTCTCCGACCCCAGCGAGGGCATTCCCGCCTTCCTGACCATCCTGGCGATGCCCACTGCCTACAGCATCTCTGAGGGCATCGCCATCGGCGTCATCTCCTGGACCATTGTCAATGTGGTCACCGGCAAGGCCAAGGAGAAGAAGATCAGCCCCCTCATGTATGTGCTGACCGTTCTCTTCATCCTGAAGTACGTCCTGCTGTAAGCATCTGCTCTGAACCCGGGACCATCCCCAAAAACAAAACCAGAGCCTCCTGCCCTTGTGCGGAGGCTCTGGTTTTTGTTGTCTGCTGCAGGGGGCGGCTGTGGGGCTTAGCCGCCGAACAGCCCGAAAAAAGCTGGTGTGGGTGAAGCCCAGCACCAGAAACAGGACGATGAGGGCGAACAGCACCCCGATGATGATGTCCATCTGGTGGACCGTCAGCGGGAATTTATCGTAGAGCTTCTCTTTCGGGTTGACGAAATCGGGGTCATTGTTGTTGAGGAACGTTTTGCGGCCCTCCGGAGCCTCTGCACGGGCTGCTTCGAGCTTGGCCTGCTCCTGTTCCAGCTGAGCTTCACGAGCTGCCAGAGCGGCTTCCCGCCGGGCCAGTTCCGCCTCACGGGCGGTTTGTTCTTTTTCGGTCATAGTGTTTCTCCTACCTTTAGATGAAGTTTTCCTTTTTCGGGAAGGCTCTCCCTTTGGGAGAGCTGGCGCGTGAGCGACCTGAGAGGGCAAGCTCAGTGCGACAGAGCCTCTCTACAGCGATACACACTGGCTCCTTGTCAAAACCCATGTTATCGCCATGCTTATGTTTCTCTGGCAGCATCCTTGCCCTCTCCGTCATTGCTCCCGTGCCACCTCTCCCAAAGGGAGAGGCTTTAGCTCACAGTCAAGTTCTCCATTATTATAACAAAGTGGGCCGCCCACTGCAACGAGTGGACGGCCCGATAGGCGCTCTCTTAGGGAAATTACTTCTTTGCGAGGTACTTGCGAATATCGATCGCAACAGCCACGATGATGACAAGGCCCTGCACGATGTAAGTGTAAGAAGAGTTGACGTTCATGAACTGCAGAGCGACCTTCATCAGCTCGAAGACCAGCACGCCGACCAGGATGCCGGGGACAGTACCGACACCGCCGGTGGTGGAAACGCCGCCGATGGTGGAAGCCGCGATGGCGTCCAGCTCATAGCCCATTGCAGTGTTGACGGATGCGCCGCCGGACTTTGCAGCCAGCAGGCAGCCTGCCAGACCGAACATGCAGGAGGCCAGGATGTAGATGCGGATCTTGGTGGCGTAAACGTTGACGCCGGCCACCTCAGCAGCAGCCTCGTTGCCGCCGATGGCGTACATATACTTGCCGTGACGGGTCTTGTTGTACAGGAACCAGAAGCAGCAGGCCACGAAGAGGGCGATGATGATCAGCACAGGAACACCGAAGAGGGTGTTGGAGGCCAGAGAGGTGAAGTCCTTGTTCAGAGAGCCAATGGGGGTACCGCCGGTGTAGACCAGGCAGATACCGTAGACCACCTGCTGCATACCCAGGGTTGCGATGAAGGGCTGGACTTTCAGGTAGCTGACGACGAGGCCGTTGCACAGACCCACGATGGCGCAGATGGCAATGACCAGAATGAACACCACGGGGGTGGGCAGGGTGGGCATATTGGGGTAGAACTTACCGGCAGCGCCCTCGGTCTGCGCAAAGATGCAGGCCAGGCAGGCAGCGAAACCAGCCAGACGGCCAGCGGACAGGTCGTTACCGGTGGTGATCAGACAGCCGGAGATGCCCAGAGCGATGATGTAGCGGATAGAGACGTTCTTGAACAGGTTGATGATATTGGCCAGTGCGAAGAAGTTGGGGTGGATGATGCCGACGATGAGGGACACGGCAAGCATCAGGACGATAATGGCGTTTTCACCCAGCCATTTCTTAGCGGACTTGCCGCTTACTTTCTTGGTAGCTTCCACAATAGACAGCCTCCTTGTTTACTGATTGGCCGCTGCCGCTTCCGGTGCGGTCTCGAACTGGGTGGCCAGAGCCATGATGTTTTCCTGCGTTGCATCCTTGCCGTCGATAAAGCCGGTGATGCGTCCATCGCACATGACCATGACACGGTTGGACATGCCGATGATCTCGCTCATTTCGGAGGAGATCATGATGATGCTCTTGCCCTGCTTGGCCAGGTCGGCGATGATGCAGTAGATCTCATATTTTGCGCCGACGTCGATGCCTCGGGTGGGCTCGTCCAGAATGAGGACATCGGGGTTGTTAGCCAGCCAGCGGGCGATCAGCACCTTCTGCTGGTTGCCGCCGGAAAGGCTCTTGATCGCCGTTTTGGGGCTGGGGACCTTGATGGCCATCTTCTCTTTGTTGGTGGCCACCAGATCAAGGATCTTCTTGTCGTCCAGCATGATGGGACCCTTGCGCAGGGCGTCCAGAGAGGCGATGGAGATGTTATCGGCCACGCTCAGCACGCCCATGATGCCGGTGGCGCGGCGGTCCTCGGTCAGCAGAGCCACGCTGTGCTGGATGGCGTCGCGGGGCTGCTTGATGGCGACTTCCTGACCCTTGATCCACACCTTACCGGCGGTGTGAGCGCGCAGGCCGAAAATGCCTTCCATCAGCTCAGTGCGCTGTGCGCCCACCAGGCCGGCCACGCCCAGGATCTCGCCCTTCTTCAGCTCGAAGCTGCAGTGGCGGAAAGAGCGGGGATGGATGGAGGTGAAGTCTTCCACCTTCATCATGATCTCGTCGGAGGGGTGGTTCTCCAGCGGGGGATAGAGGTTGGACAGTTCGCGACCGACCATCTTGGCGATGATCTGCTCTTTGGTCATGTTGGCGACGTCCCACTTACCGATATAATGACCGTCACGCATGATGGTGACTTCGTCGGCAATGACCTTGATCTCGTCCATCTTATGGCTGATGTAGACCAGAGCGACGCCCTGCTCCTTCAGCTCGTTCATGATGCGGAACAGGGACTCGACTTCGTTCGCAGTCAGCGAGGAAGTCGGCTCGTCCAGGATCAGCACCTTGCAGTTTGCGGAAACAGCCTTTGCAATTTCCACCATCTGCATCTGTGCGATGCTCAGTGTACCCAGCTTTGCGTGGGAGTTGATGTCCAGCTTGAGCTTTTTCAGCAGATCATCGGTATCTTTGTACATCTTGGCGTGGTCCACGATGGTGATGGGACCAGCCTTCTTGGTGGGGTAGCGGCCCAGCCAGATGTTCTCGGCCACAGTACGGGCCGGGATAGGCTGCAGCTCCTGATGCACCATCGCGATGCCGCGGTTCAGTGCATCCAGCGGGGTGGGGATGTTGACCTTTTCGCCTTCGTACTCGATCTCGCCCTCGTCCATCTTGTAAATGCCGAACATACATTTCATCAGGGTGGACTTACCGGCACCGTTCTCGCCCATCAGGGCCATGACCTTGCCGGGGCGGAGCTCCAACTGCGCGTGGTCCAGCGCTTTCACGCCGGGGAAGGTCTTTACCACGCCTTTCATTACCAGACGGTATTCTGACATTCCTCAGAGCCTCCTTGTCTTTGGGTCTTGGAAAGTGCGTTTTTTGCCGGCGGGCTCTTAAAACAAGGCGCGTGCGCGGAGATATTTTCTCGCACGCACGCGCTTTTTTAGCTTTTAATTAAGCCTTATTGGTTCACTGCGCACCTTGCAACGATAGGGTTTCGGCTGCTTACTTGATGTACTGTGCAGCGTTCTCCTTGGTGACCTTGACGTAGTCGACCCAGTAGTACTGCTCGACCTTGCTGCCCTCGACGTACAGCTTGGTAGCAGCTGCTGCGGCGGTAGCCTGACCCACGTCATCGTTCAGAACGGTGCCGGTCATGTTGCCATCGACGACATTCTGGACAGCCTCGCTCAGTGCGTCAACACCGACCAGATAGACGTCCTTGCCGACGGTACGGCCAGCCTGCTGCAGAGACTGCAGAGCGCCCAGTGCCATTGCGTCGTTGTTGCAGAAGACGACTTCGATCTTCTCGCCGTACTGTGCCAGAGCGTTTGCGACGTCCTGCTGTGCGGTGGTCTGGTCCCAGTTGTCCAGGTACTCGTACAGGCACTCGACTTCCTTGCCGGCGTCGGTCAGAGCCTTGATGGAGTACTCGGTGCGGTACTGAGCATCAATGTTCTCGGGGTCGCCCTTGCACATGATGTAGGTGATCTTGCCGTCGCCGTTGATGTCGCCCTGAGTCTCGGTCTCGAGGATCAGCTCGCCCTGATAAGTACCGGACTGACGTGCGTCAGCGCCGACGTAGCAGCACTTGTCTGCGTAGGAGTCCAGAACGCTCTTGTCGGGCTCACGGTTGATGAAGACGATGGGAGTCTCAGAGGGCTTGATGGTATCAACGATGGTCTGAGCGGAAGTGGTCTGGACGGGGTTGATAATCAGCACGTCCACACCCTGCTGCAGGAAGGTGTTGATCTGCTCGGTCTGGGTGTTCTGGTCGTTCTTGCCATCCACGATGGTCACGGCGTAGCCCATGTCTTTCAGGTACTCTTCCAGGTCGGTGCGGTACAGGGTCATGAAGTTATCAGCAAACTGATAGATGCAGACGCCGACGTTAGCAGAGCCGGAAGCAGCAGCTGCGGTAGAAGAAGCAGCGGTAGAAGCTGCAGTAGAGGAAGCAGCAGTAGAAGCGGAAGAACCGCCGCAGGCAGTCAGAACGCCGGTAGCACCCACAACAGCGGAAGCTTTCAGGAAGTCACGACGAGAAATCATTTTCATAATCTTGTTCTCCTTCATTAACGCTTATCACAGCATCTCGCAAAGCGCACTCGTTACACGTTTTGCGGTTTCTGTTTGTATTATAACCATCCTTCCGACCGTTCGCAATAGAACAAATAGACAAGATTATTTGCCATATTTTGTGAGTGTTCCACAATACATTCTGTTGTATCCCAAAATCTTTTTGTTAAGCAGCACAATTTTTCATATTTGTGCAACCAGCGTCCAATTTTATTGTGTCTGTGCGTATTTTTATCAAATCGGTTACAAACTTTTCGAGCCGTTTCGCGCCGGGATGCAACAATTTTATCGGTCTGCTTCAAATTTCTATTTTCCCGGGAATCCCGGCAGGCTTTCATCCTATTTCGGAAATATTTCTCTATGCATTGACGGATTTCCCATGATTGTGGTAGTATATTACGTGTTTATCATGATCCGCTGCAGAAGGACTGCTGTTTCTCGCCCTCCTTCCACACCATACCTCGTTACCTTGTTATAATAGGAGCGACATAGGAGCGACACCATGTCCGAACTTACCGAGCAAAATCTGACACGCCAGCAGGCCGAACAGGAGATGGCCTGTCTGCGCAAGGATATATGCTTCCGTCCGTCTTCTCGACCCGAAGATGCTGGCGGAAGAACCCTGCTACCCGCCCTGGAAGAATGTCCATCCCTACACCAGCTGCGTGGGGCGCGAGGCAATGGCAGGCAGATGCCAGTGCTCCAAGCTGGAAACGCTTGGCAGCTCCCTCTATCAGGTCACAGCCCGCTATGTCGAGGTGGACGGCAAGCCCTATGTGATGGAGATGATCCTGCCGCTGGACGCCAGCGCCCGCAGCACCCTCCACTCCAACGAGCTCATCTACCGGGACGCCCTCACCGGTGCCTACAACCGCCGTTTCTATGAAGAGGAATTAAAGCACAAGTACCTCAACGCCGGCGTCGCCATGATCGACCTCGACGACTTCAAGCTCTGCAACGACACCTACGGTCACTCAGCCGGTGACGCAGCGCTCCGGCTCATCGTCTCCATCATCCACCGCTGCATCCGCTCCACCGATATGCTGGTGCGGTACGGCGGCGACGAGCTGCTGCTCATCCTGCCCGACATCTCGGCTGAGGCTTTCGTGCGCAAGCTCAAGGACATCAACAAGCGCCTCTTCGCGGCCCATCTGCCCGAGTTCGAGAAGCTGCACGTCTCGGCCAGCATCGGCGGCGTGATGGCCGCCGGCATCCCCATCAGCGACGCCCTGCTCATCGCCGACAAGCGGATGTACCTTGCAAAGCGCCGCAAGAACACTGTTGTCACCGCGGACATTGCCCCCGATGCCGTCCGCTCTGAAAATGACCACCGTCCGATGGTGCTCATCGTGGACGACTCCCCCATGAACCGTGACATCCTCTCGGAGATCCTCTGCGACGATTTCGAGATCCTGGAAGCCCCCGACGGCCCCCAGTGCCTCGAGCTTCTGAACGCCTGGGGCTCGGATATTTCCATCGTGCTGCTGGACATCGTGATGCCCGACATGGACGGCTTCGATGTCCTCTCCCGGATGTCCGCCCAGGGCTGGCTCGAGGACATCCCCGTCGTGATGATCTCCAGCGAGGATTCCTCCCAGATCGTCCGCCGCGCCTACGAGCTGGGTGCTTCGGACTACATCAGCCGCCCCTTCGATGCCCGCATCGTCCACCGCCGCGTCTCCAATGTCGCCCGGCTCTACGCCCGTCAGCGCCGTCTCAGTGCGCTGGTGTCCCAGCAGTTCTATGACCGGGAGAAAAACGACCAGATCATGATCGGCATCCTCGGCCAGGTCACGGAGATCCACAACAGCGAGAGCATCCACCACATCTCCCGGGTGCAGCGCATCACCAGTATCCTGCTGGAGCGTCTGTGCCAGAAGACCGACATCTACGGCCTGAGCGGGATGGACCGCTACCTCATCACGACGGCCTCTGCCCTCCACGACATCGGCAAAGTTGCTATCGACGACCGCATCCTCAACGCCCACGACCTGACGCCGGAACAAACCGCCATCCTCCACACCCACCCCATTCTGGGTGCGCAGATGCTGGAAAATCTGTCCCAGTATCAGGACGAGCCGCTGGTGAAGTTTGCGATCCAGATCTGCCGCTGGCACCATGAGCGCTGGGACGGCAGCGGCTATCCCGATGGCCGGAAGGGCGATGACATCCCCATCGCAGCACAGGTGGTAGCGCTGGCGGATGCCTATGACGGTCTGGTCGGCAAGCGGGACAAGCGCGAGGCCCTCTCGCAGGAGGAAGCGGTCGCTGCGCTGACCGCAGGAAAGCACGGTGCTTTCAATCCGCTGCTGCTGGAAAGCCTGCGCGACGTAGAAAGCCGGCTCGCGGAGGAGACTGAGGCCGATGCCCCTCCTCCCCCGAAAGAAGGGATTCTCTTTGACGAAACTGTTCTTGGGTGAGGTATAAAAATGACGTTGGAACAAGTATATGCAGCCATTGGCGGCGATTATAAGGGCGTGATGGAGCGTCTGCCCAGCGCGGACTTCGTCCGCCGCTTCGCGCTGAAATTTCTACAGGACGACAGCTTCCCGAACCTGAAAAAGGCGCTGGAAGAGAAGGATGCCCCGACAGCATTCCGTGCCGCTCACACCCTGAAGGGCGTCTGCCAGAACCTCGGCTTCGATGCACTGTACGTCCCGTCCAGTGCTCTGACGGAAGCTCTCCGCGGCGGCAACCTTGACGGTGCCGACGAGCTGTTCCCTCCGGTAGAGAAGGAATATCAGCGTGTGGTCGAGGCGCTGAAAGCATTAGAATAAACCTCTCAGTCTGCTCCGCAGACAGCTCCCCCTACCGAGAAGAGATTAGGCTTTACGAAATGCCAAGGCCTCTCCTATCGAGGAGAGGTGTCACGCCGCAGGCGTGACGAAGAGGTTGTTCCTTAATTATGCAAAAAAACACCCGCAGTGCATCAGCATTGCGGTGTTTTCGATTGGACGAATATCAGGAACTGTCTGTCATTATTTCTGGCTTGCCAGCAGAGCCTCGATCTTCTTGATGGGGTCGATGATGCTGGAAACGGACATATCATGGTTCAGGGCCACGACGAAGTATGCGGCGTACTTGGAGACGTCAACATCGACGTACCAGTCACGGGTCAGCAGCTCAGGCATACGGTAGGTCAGGTTGGTGCCGGTACGTAGTCCAGAATGCCGTCGGCCACAGCCTTATCGAACTTCTCGAGGCCGCTGGTGAAGAGCGGGAAGGTGGCGTTGGCGATGATGCGCTTTGCGCCGCGCTCTTTCAGGTTGGTGGCAACTTCCAGCATGCTCTCGCCGGAAGCGATGATGTCGTCAGCGACGAAGACGGTCTTGCCCTCGACGGAATCGCCCAGATACTCGTGAGCGACGATGGGGTTGCGGCCATTGACCACGCGGGTGTAATCGCGGCGCTTGTAGAACATACCCAGGTTGCAGCCAAGCACGCTGGAGAAGTACATATTGCGGCTCATAGCGCCCTCGTCGGGGCTGACCACGATGAACTTGTCCTTGTCGAAGCTGATCTCGGGGTTCTTCTTGAGCAGATTCTTCAGCACCTGATAGGTAGGCATCGCATTGTCGAAGCTCATCAGAGGCACAGCGTTCATCAGGCGGGGATCGTGAGCATCAAAGGTGATGATGTTCTTGACGCCCATGGCCTGCAGCTCCTGCAGAGCCACAGCGCAGTCCAGGCTCTCGCGGGACACGCGGCGGTGCTGACGGCCGCCGTACAGGCTGGGCATGATGACAGACACACGGTGTGCCTTGCCGGCCACGGCCTGGATGAGGCGCTTCAGGTTGGCGAAGTGGTCATCCGGAGACAGGTGGTTCTCATAGTTGAACAGCTTGTAGGTCACGCTGTAGTTGCCGGGGTCAACAACGATGAAAATATCGTCGCCGCGCACCGACTCCTTGACCAGACCCTTGGCGTCGCCGCTCTGGAAGCGGGGGCAGGCGCTCTCGATGATAAAGCTATTGGTCTGGTAGCCGGCCTCGCTGGCCCAGCGCACCAGATGCTTGTCGATGAGGTTGGTCAGCTCCTCGGCGCCCGGGCAGGCGATGAGGCGCAGGTCGGCGACCTGAGGCTGGTGGAAGCAATCCTTAGGGATAATGACAGACATAATTATAGCTCCTTAAAGTTTCTTTTATCAGTTGATAAAATCAGACGTTGAAGTGCATATCTGTTATCTATTCTATCACATTTTCGGTGTTTCGACACTACAAACTTGCATCCAACCTGCATTTTCTGCGCCTTGCACATCTCTTTTTCAAAAAAGAGCCGGAGACTATGTGTTTTTTACAAAAACCATACATTCTCCGGCTCAAAAGTCATTCTTTTAAGTTTTCACTCTTACAGGGCGGCGACAGCAGCCTTCAGCTCTTCGACGCGGTCGGTGTTCTCCCACTTCACGCCCAGGTCCTCGCGGCCCATGTGGCCGTAAGCAGCCAGCTTGCGGTAGATGGGCTTGCGCAGGTCGAGGTCGCGGATGATGGCGGCGGGGGTCAGGTCGAAGACCTTCTCCACAGCCTGCTCGATCTTCTCGTCGGCCACGACGCCGGTGCCGAAGGTGTCCACCATGATGGAGACGGGCTTTGCCACACCGATGGCGTAAGCCACCTGCACCTCGCACTGCTTGGCCAGGCCGGCAGCCACGATGTTCTTGGCCACCCAGCGGGTCGCATAAGCGGCGCTGCGGTCCACCTTGCTGGGGTCCTTGCCGGAGAACGCACCGCCGCCGTGGCGTGCATAACCGCCGTAGGTATCCACAATGATCTTACGGCCGGTCAGACCGGTATCGCCCTGGGGGCCGCCCACAACAAAGCGGCCGGTGGGGTTGATATAATACTTGGTGTTCTCATCCAGCAGCTCGGCGGGGATGGTGGCCTTGATGACCTTCTCCCACGTCGGCGCGCAGCTGCTCCATGCTGACGGCACCGCTGTGCTGGCTGGAAATGACCACAGCGTCCACGCGGACGGGCTTGCCATCCACGTACTCGACAGTGACCTGGCTCTTGCCGTCCGGACGCAGATAGTCCATCTCGCCGCTCTTGCGGACCTCGGTCAGCTTCTTGGCCAGCTTGTGGGCCAGACTGATGGGCATGGGCATCAGCTCGGGGGTCTCATCGCAGGCATAGCCGAACATCATGCCCTGGTCGCCTGCACCACCGACCTCATCGTTGGTGCCGAGGGCGATATCGGGGCTCTGGCCGTCCACATTGGAGATGACGGCGCAGGTGTCAGCGTCAAAGCCGAACTTGGCGCGGGTGTAGCCGATATCGGCCACGACCTCGCGGACGATCTTCTGAAATCGACGTAGCAGTTGGTGGTGATCTCGCCCATGATGTGGACGAGGCCGGTGGATGCGCAGGTCTCGCAGGCCACGCG
>VOFB01002364.1_pt1 | contig 46973 bp, 40 predicted proteins | sample 5384141 | NCBI WGS metagenome assembly VOFB01 (sample SAMN12384721, study PRJNA508395) | human gut metagenome | isolation source: healthy gut A | host: Homo sapiens | reverse complement strand
TTAAAGTAGTGAAAAATACATAGCAGAACAATGGAGCTATCACCATGCAAAAGAGATATAGCGGACGTGATACTAACCTCCGGCACTCTCTTTGCATGACCTGCCACAATGCTATATATTTTTTTTCTCTCTCTTTCATGGTTACTTATCAATGATGACAGACATACCCGGACGAAGATTTTCTATTTTCTCCAGAGGGCTGGCTTTCACTTCGAATGTTTTCAGGTCGAACTGGCCGGTTGTTTTGGTTGCCTTCCAAGCAGCGTAAGTACCTAAATCTTTCAGATAATATACTTTCAGTTTGATGGCTTTATTGTCAAGTGCAGGTACAACAGCTTCAAATTCTGTTCCCATAGTCAGGTTTTTGAGCAAGTCTTCACGTACGTTGAACGTTACCCACATATCGTTGAGTTCGGCAATATTCATAATCGGTGCGCCTGTACCTACCAGTTCGCCTACTTTGGGAAATATCTCCGATACTTCTCCCGAAGCAGGAGCGATCAGATATGTCTCCTTAATATAAGATTCAACTTCGGCAACAGCTCCTTTTGCCCGGTTAACCAGTGCTTCCGCAGCCATTTTGTCCTCACGTTCGGCTCCGTTCTTAGCCATTGTATATTGTGCTTTCGCAGCTTTCTCAGTGGCAATGGCGGCGTCACGCTGTGCAGTAACTTCGTCCAGTTTTTGTGCGGGCATTACTCCTTGTTCATAAAGGTTCTTCACCCTCTTGTATGATTTTTCGGCAATGGTAACTCCTGCCTGTGCTTTTTGCCACATTTCATAAGCAGCCTGTATCTGTTCCTGGCGGGCACCCTTGATTGCTTTTTCATTCTGCGCTTGTGCGGCAGCTTCCGCGGCACGCGCCTGTTCCATTTTGGCCACTACGTCCGGCGCTTCCAGGATAGCCAGTGTGTCACCGGCATTTATTTGTTGGCCTTCTTTCACGCGAAATTCCAATATACGTCCCGGAACTTTGCTTGAAACACGATATTCAGTAACTTCAGCCTGTCCTTGGATAATCTCAGGTCCTTTGCGAAGCATGAAAAAACCAACGACTGCAACGATTGCAATAACTCCCAGCAGGGTAAGGAATGCAAGCAGCATATTGCTGTTTTGTGATTTTGTAGTTGCCATATAATATGAGTTATTTAAGAGTTCCTAATGATTTCTTTAGATAGATTTCTGTTAATTTTACGTCTATTTGAGCGTCAATCTTTTCTGATTGGGCAGATAGCCAGGCTGTCTGGGCTTCAAGAACATTGCTGGTGGCAATGACTCCCTCTTTGAAGCCGAGTGTGGCGTAACGGAGATTTTCTTCCGCCTTTTCCATATTCTTGGTAGACATCACCAGCTTTTTACCTGCTTCATTTACTTTGAATGCAGCTTGATTGACTTGCAATTCTATTTTTTCTCTAGCGTCTTGAAGTTGGTATTGTGCGATACGTGCTTCTGATTTGGCGGCTCTGGTTTTGTAAATACCTTCTCCCCAATGCCATATAGGTATCTGTACCATGACACCCACATTCCACATTCCTTTGAATTTGTTCTCAAAACTATTGAAGACAGAAGGATTGGTGACCACGTAATTCCCCATTAGTGCAATCGAAGGAAGATGTTCGGCACGGGTTACATTTACTTTTTGCTTGTAAATCTGTGTAGCCAGTTCGAGACTGCGTATCTCCGGACGATTTGCATAAGCGGTAGACATATCGAAATGAGTATCTGTTGTGAGTAACGGAATATCTTCCATATCTTCGTCCGCTAACGTAATGGGAGAGCTAAGATCAATGCCACATAGTTGACATAACAACATTCGGGCAAGGCTTAATCCGTCTTCCACTTTCGTTAGTGTCATTTCCGCTTCATTGACTTTCACACGTACGGACAAACCGTCGGCTTTTGTGGCAACTCCTTCGGCAATCATCTTTTCCACATCGCTGTCCAGTTGCTGCAGAAGTTTCAGATATCCTTCCGCCAGTTTCTTTTTGTTTACCAGCGAAATAACCTGCCAGTAAGCCTGGTCAGTACTCATAATTACTTCCTGCATACCGCCTTGGTGCTGCTGCTGGGCTAACTCTTCGGCGTACTTTGTTATTTTGTTGTAGGCGCGGATCTTACCACCCATATAGAGAGGTTGGGTCAGTGTGATAGCACCGGCATATACATTTCTTGTATCTGTACGGAGGGCATCTACTAATGAATTTCCTACTTGATCGAGGGCAGGTAAGGCGGCACCGAGTTCTCCGCTTAATGAAGATATTAATGGAGCAAGTTCGGGATGTGCTGTTGCAATCTGTGTAGCAGCCTGTTGTATGGGACCTGCCAGATTAGTCCCTAATCCCGAAAGCGCAGCTTTCTGATCTTTATTTAATAGAGAAAACTCTTTTTGGTTTCTCATATAGGTCCCGGTTGCCGAGAAGTTGGGCAGGTAGTTGGTAAATGCTGCTTTTCTCTCATAGTGGGCCGCATTTATTTTTCATTGCTAATCAACAAGTCTTTATTGTTGGCAAGGGCTAATGCGCGGCAACTATCCAAGCTTAGTAAAGTTTGCCCTTTTACTATAAAAGTCATACTTAGCAGTATTGTCAGAAGAAATAGCTTTTTCATCGCATCTTGCATATTAATAAGGTGATACTTCTATTTTAATAACCCGCTTCTTATGTAATTTGTTTATTGAAGTAGTCTGTTTTTTTGAACTTGTTATCACGAACAATAATTGCATAAACAACGATGCAAAAGTATATGCTTTCTTTGAAAGCACAAAATGAATTAGCTTTTTTTAATAACGGGCTGTTGTTTGAAATATTTTCCTTCCAACAGCTAATTTGTTATTTGTTTGTTCGTTTGTGTTTCCAGTTTTATATATATTTGCAGAAAATGTTACCTGCAATCAATAATACAACACATCATGAATATTAAATGGCTTATCGGAGCGATAAGTGTGGGATTGTTTATATCCTGCGAAAATGTAAAAGAGGCACAAACTGTCAGTAACAGTTATCCGTCTGTTTTTCCTGATTATACGTTTACGGCTATACCTTATAATATAGCGCCTTTAAATTTCGAAGTGAAGGGTGCACAAGAAATACGTGCCGATTTTGCGGGTGAAGGTGTCAATCTTCTGACAGTCACGGGTAAGCATGAGGTTCGTATCCCGAAGAAAAAGTGGAAGGAAATGTTAGACAAACTGAAGGACAAAGATCTGGAAATCACAGTGTCCGTATGGAATTCGTCTTCTCCTGAAGGGGTACGATATAAACCTTTCACGGTTCGGGTTGCATCGGATGCTATTGACGAATGGATTGCTTATCGGCTGATAGAACCGGGATATGAAGGTTGGAATATGCTGGGTATTTATCAGAGGAATCTCACTTCGTTCGAAGAAAAGGAGATTGCTACTAATCGTGCGGATAAAAGTAAGTGCATGAACTGTCATTCTTTCGCTAATTATTCTCCACAACAAATGATATTTCATGTCAGGGGAGAAGGTGGTGGCACTGCTTTATGGAAAGATGGTGAATTGAGCAAACTACCGTTGGAGACAACCGGTCCCAAGAAAAGCGGAACCTATCCGATGTGGCATCCCAATGGACGATATATCGTGTTTTCTTCCAATCTCACCCGTCAGTCTTTTCTTAGTGAAGGTGAAAAGGCGCTGGAAGTGTATGATCTTCAGTCTGACTTGATTTTATATGACACTCAGACCAAGAAGGTACTGACGGATAAACGCTTTATGGACGAAGCACATTGGGAGACATTTCCTGCCTGGTCGGCAGATGGGAAATCGCTCTATTATTGTGGCGCTTTACCTAAGAATATGCCAATAGATTACCAAAATTTGCATTATAGCCTTTGCAAAGTCGATTTTGATGAGGCAACCGGAACGTTTGGCGAACGAATTGATACGATATACAATGCGGAGCGCGATGGAGGCAGTGTCTCTTTTCCGCGTTTGTCTCCCGATGGACATTATTTGCTGTACACGAAAGCGGCTTGTGCCACTTTCCCTATTTGGCACAAAGAGGCAGATTTGAAAATGCTGAGACTATCTGACGGTGAGGAACTGGACGTTGAAATTCTGAATAGTGCCGAGACTGAGAGCTATCATTCCTGGTCGTCGAACGGTCGTTGGATTTTGTTTAGTAGCCGTAGGCTAGACGGCCGCTATACAAGGCTTTTCATTGCTTGGATGGATGAAAAGGGAAACATACATAAACCTTTCCTGCTCCCTCAGTCTACTGTTGAACATAATGTGTTACGTACGAAGTCCTATAATATTCCCGAATTTATTAAGGGGGAGGTGACATTGCCACAGAAACAGCTTAATGCTTTATTCTTCCCTCAAAAATAAGATGCTATGAAGAAGATATTTTTATTTCATTTATTACTGGTCTGTCCGGTAATTTTTCTGATTTGGTATATTGTCTTTCCTAATTATCTTTGGTTACTGGAAGGAAACTCTTTTTTCTCTTTCACGCCTGATTTTGCCGGTATACAACTTTCCCTTCCTTCTGATTGGGCGCAATATGTAGGGGCTTATCTCCTACAATTCTTCCGGTTCCGTACAAGTGGAGCTTTGGTGCAAATGTTGTTTGTGCTTATTGTGTTGCTTTCAGCCGATTGTATCATCGCCCGTTTGACGCGCAATAAAGGATTGTTGTGGCTTTCATTCATTCCGGTTATCTGGTTTATGAGCGGGCAGTTTGCTGATGTGCTTTTGGTCCGTTCGATGTGGTGGTGTAGCATTTCTGCTGTGTTAGCGTTGCTTGTATGGTTGCTTACGATCCGAAGAAAGGCTCCGGTAGCATGGGGAGAACGTTATTTCTTTTCTTCTCCTTTTTTCACTTACATCGTGCCTTGTTTACTGTTGGGTTTCATCGTTTACCGTGAAGTGACCGATGAAAAGCAGAAGGAAACGGAATTCATTTCTCGCATAGACCACCTTGCTGAGAATAGAAATTGGGATGCCATTTTACAGAATGTGACTCCGGAAATGACGAAAAAGAATTCTTCTTTGTTGCGCTGGACTTTGTTGGCTCTTTCAGAAAAGGGACAGTTGCCGGAACGGATGTTTGCTTATGGAGTGACCGAACCTGCCTGTTTCTTTTATGAACGTGTAGACAAGCAATTCTGTCGTAATTTTAATATGCAGTTCTTCCGTGCTTTGGAACTGGATAACGAATTGCTTCATAATGCTTTCCAGGCAGGAATTCTTTCTCCCTACGGGAACAGTTTTCGTTCTATGAGAGCAATTGTGGACGCTTGTGTCCATCAAGGTCGCAATCGAATGCTTGCCAAGTATGTAGAAGTAATGAAGCATACAAGTTGCCACACGAAACAGGCACAGTTGCTGTTTCTTCGCTCAGCAGTGTGCTTACCGGCTGTCCTTTGTAAGTAGCCAGACGAGCCAACGGAATCATGGTAGTATCACCGTGACCACCGATAACCATGCCTTCCACTTCGTTGGCGTTGCAGCCCAAAGCCTGAGACAAGAAATATTTGAAACGAGAGCTGTCCAAAGCACCACCCATACCGATGATACGGTTCTTCGGCAAGCCCAGAGACTTCAATGACAGATAAGTCATGGTATCCATCGGGTTGGAGATAACCACAAGGATAGCATTCGGAGAATATTTCAAGATGTTCTGTGCAACCGACTTAACGATACCTGCATTAACACCGATCAATTCTTCACGAGTCATACCCGGTTTACGGGGAATACCGGAAGTAATCACTACAACGTCGGAGTTGGCAGTCTTCTCATAATCGTTGGTACAACCTACAACAGTGGTGTCGAAGCCCAGCAGTTGAGCAGTCTGCATCATATCCATTGCCTTACCTTCTGAAACGCCTTCTTTCACGTCCAGCATTACCACTTCGTCAGCCACTTCATTAAAGGCTAACACATTAGCGCATGTAGCACCTACGTTACCTGCACCTACTACGGTTACTTTTGACATAATTTCTAAAGTTTTTTGTTTATAAGTGTTCTTTAAAGATGACGCAAAAGTACAGCGAACTTCGTAATTAGAGAAATATTTCCGTAATAATTTTAGTTAAATACACATTTAGCCAATGATTAGTGGACGATGATTAATGATTAATGATTAATTTTGCGGACGATTAATGAATGTAGGACGAATAATCAGCCACCAACCATTAATCACTTAACCATTAATCATTATCAAAAATGGCAGTTAAGAAGAATACACTTCTCATCGTGGCAGGCAGCCTCCTTATCTTATTATTAATAGGAGTTACCATTCTGCTGATTTCCGAAAAGCAAACCAACAAGGAACTGGTGATGGAATTCAATCTGGATAAAGAAGACCTTGAAAATCAATACACAGACTTCGCCAGACAATATGACGAACTGAAGTTGACAGTCTCCAACGACTCCCTCTCCGTACTCTTAGAGCAGGAACAATTGAAGACCCAACGTTTATTGGAAGAACTCCGCACCGTGAAGAGCAGCAATGCCACCGAGATACGCCGTCTGAAGAAGGAACTGGCCTCTCTCCGCAAAGTCATGATAGGCTATATCAACCAGATTGACTCGCTGAACCGCCTGACTGCCCAACAGAAGGAAATCATAGCAGATGTCACCAAGAAGTACAACGCCGCTTCCCGGCAAATCAACAACTTGTCCGAAGAGAAGAAGAACCTGACCAAGACCGTGACACTTGCCGCCCAACTGGACGCCACCAACATCTCTGTGCAGCCCACAAACAAACGCGGCAAGACTGCCAAGAAGGTGAAAGACATCGTGAAGTTCAAAATAAACTTCTCCATCGTGAAAAACATCACTGCAGAGACCGGCGAACGTACCCTCTACATCCGCATCACCAAACCGGACAATGACGTGCTGACCAAAAGTTCCTCGAACACCTTCCCATACGAGAACCGGGAACTGGTATATTCCATCAAGAAGTATATAGAATACAACGGAGAAGAACAGAATATCACCGTATTTGGGATGTAGAAGAACGGTGTTCTCCTGTTAATCTTAATCTCTACATTACCGCATTCTGTTGTTTTTGCAAATACAGAAATGCCTAATAGTATTGTTCAAGCTACATTACAGAACTTAAAGGGTAAAATTGTTGATGCGACTGGAGAGCCACTTCCGGGAGCTACGGTTCAGTTAAAAGGTAGTACTAAAGGAGTAATATCTGATATGGACGGTAATTTTGAGTTTAGTAATTGCTCGGCAGGTAGTATTTTAATTGTGTCTTTTGTCGGAATGGAGACGAAAGAGATTAAATACAATGGAGAGGATTTCCTGAAAATTACATTGAAACCTAAAACAGACGAACTGGACGAAGTCACCGTTGTTGCTTTTGCAAAGCAGAAAAAGGAAAGTGTGGTAGCTTCTATCACTACGGTAAAACCTGCGGAATTAAGAGTTCCAAGTAGTAATCTTACTACTGCTCTTGCCGGTCGTGTCGCAGGTTTAATATCTTTCCAACCTAGTGGAGAACCCGGACAGGATAATGCGAATTTCTTTATTCGTGGTATTACAACTTTCGGAGCGGATGCCAAAAAAGATCCTTTAATTCTGATTGACGGGATAGAATTGACCACAGATGACCTGGCACGTCTGAATACAGATGATATTGCAGCTTTTTCTATAATGAAAGATGCGACAGCGACAGCTCTTTACGGGGCGCGTGGAGCAAATGGAGTTATTTTAGTGACTACAAAAGAGGGAAAAGAAGGAAAGGTTTCTGTCAATGCTCGTGTAGAGACCTCTTTCTCATCTCCGACAGAGCGTGTAAAGATTGCAGATCCGGTCACTTATATGCGTATGCAAAACGAGGCAATTAAGACTCGTGACCCGATGGGATTAGCCATGTATTCGGAAGAAAAAATAAGCATGACTGCTGCCGGACGTTATCCTCATTTATTTCCTGCGATCAATTGGTACGATACAATGTTGAAGGATGTGACCTCCAATCAACGAGCAAACGTCAGTTTGAGCGGTGGTGGTCCATTGGCGCGCTATTATGTTGCAGCTAATATATCCCATGACAACGGTAATATAAAAGTAGATAAAAGGAATAACTACAACAATAATATTAGTTTGATAAAATATGCCTTCCGTTCAAATATCAATCTGAATCTGACAAAATCAACGGAATTATATTTGAAATTAAGTGCTTCATTCGATGATTATAATGGTCCGATCGACGGAGGTACGGAAGTATATCGTATGGCTATGCAGGCTAATCCCGTACTATTTCAACCTTATTATGAGGCAGATGAGCAGTATTCGAACGTAAGACATATATTATATGGTAATTATGGAGACGGTAATTATGTGAATCCGTATGCACAGGTACAGAGAGGATATCGTGAGTACAGTAAGAATACGATGCTTGCCCAGTTAGGCTTTAAACAGCAACTGGATATGGTAACGGAAGGGCTTTCGGCACGAGCTTTTGTAAATATAGACCGTTATGCCGAGTTTTCCGCAAGACGTGAATGGACTCCATTTTATTATGGTATCTCAAACTATAAATTATTGGATGGAAGTTATACGTTGAAAAGATTAAAGAGTGGAAGTGATGGCTTGAACTATGCCGCAGGGGATAGGTATATTAATACAGCCTTTTATCTGGAAGCCGCATTGGAATATTCACGTATGTTCAAAGAGAAACATAGTGTAAATGGGTTGTTTGTTTATACAATGCGTGAAGCCAAACAGTCCAATCCGTACATAACCAGCTTGCAACTGTCTTTGCCCAATCGTAACATTGGTTTTGCAGGACGTATGGCTTATAATTATGATTACCGTTATATGTTGGAATTGAACTTTGGTTACAATGGCTCCGAACGTTTTGCAAAGAATAATCGTTGGGGTTTTTTCCCTTCTATTGGCGCAGGATGGATGTTATCTAACGAAAAGTTCTTTAAGCCTTTACGTAGCATATTTGACCAGTTTAAGATTAAGGCTACTTATGGTATGGCAGGTAATGATCAGATTGGTAATAATGAAGATCGTTTTTATTATATGTCAGATGTAAATAACGGGGCTGACAATACAGTGAATTGGGGAGAAAGATTGGACTATAATCCTGGCGGCGGCTTTTATGTAAATCGTTATGCAAACGACCAGATTGGTTGGGAAAAATCATATAAATTGAATACAGGCATTGAGTTTACTACTACGTTTGGGTTGGGAGGAAATATAGAATATTTCCATGAGAAACGTGATAACATATTATTAGGACGTACAATTCCGTCAACGACTGGTATTACCCAAGGAGTAAAGGCCAACTTGGGCGAGGCAAAAGGTAGTGGTATTGATATGGAAATTAATTATGATAAAATTATCAACAAGGATTTCTGGCTACAAGCCCGTGGTACATTTACATACGCGGCGAGTGAAGTTTTGGTATGGGAGGAGCCGGATTATACCGATACTCCATGGGTTTCAGCTGTAGGGCAATCTATCGGACGTATTGGGGGGTATATTGCCGAACGCCTTTTTATTGATGAGGAGGAAGTCAAAAACTCTCCGGTGCAATTTGGTGACTATACAGCGGGTGATATTAAGTATAGAGATGTGAATAATGATGGTAAGATAAATGAGTTGGATAAGGTAACAATTGGTTTTCCGAATACCCCGCAGATAAATTATGGTTTTGGAGTATCAGCAGGATATAAGGGAGTGGATATTTCTTGTTTCTTTCAGGGATCGGCACGCCAGTCATTCTTGCTTAATATTCCGGAGATAACTCCGTTTCATAATATTCGCGGTGACGGATTGATTGGTGCGAATGTAATACTTCAGGATATTGCAAACAGCTACTGGTCTGAAACCAATCCTAATCCGTATGCTTTTTGGCCTCGTTTGCAGAATGGGGTTAATGAAAATAATAATCAGCCAAGTACATGGTGGTTGCAAGACGCTGGCTTCTTGCGTTTGAAATCAGTTGAAATCGGTTATACTTTTCCACAAAAAGTGTTGAAAAAACTAGGAATGAATAATTTGCGTTTATATTGTAGTGGTACAAACCTGTTGTGCTGGAGCAAATTTAAAATGTGGGATCCGGAGTTGGCTGGTAGTGGACTGAATTATCCTCTCCAGAGAGTTTTTAATGTAGGATTGAATCTTGGGTTTTAATTAAATAATACTATAGAAAATGAAATCAATTTATAAATATATAGCCGGTATATGCATGATATTATCAGTTTCATCATGTAACTATTTGGATATAATGCCTGATGATACTGTGACAGTGAACAGTATGTTTGCCGACCGTTATACTGCTGAACGTTATTTGGCGACTTGTTATCGTGGATTACCGCGCTTGGGAGAGACCAACCGGAATCCCGGATTGGTGGGAGCTATGGAAATGGTATACAATACTACTACTGATATGGTAAACAATGCTTGTATGAGATTGGCTTTGGGGCAAAACAGTGCTTCTTCCAATGTTATTGATTATTGGCAGGGGACTGACGGCTGTTATGCCTCTATCCGTGTTTGTAATGATTTTCTGGAAGGCATTGATGGAGTGACTGATTTGCAGCAGTACCAGCGTGAGCGAATGAAAGCGGAAGTAAAGCTAATAAAAGCCTATCTGCATTTTTACCTGATTAAATATTATGGTCCTATTTGTCCGATGCGTGTTAATATTGCAGTGGATGAATCGACTCAAGGGGCGCGTGTATATCGTGAAAAGGTAGATGATTGCTTCTCTTACGTTCTGGAATTATTACAGGAGGTAATCGATAGCCAAGCACTTCCGGTGATTATTGCTAATAGGGCTACGGAGTTGGGGCGTTTCACGCAGGCAGCGGCTTATACATTGAAAGCAAAAGTTTTATTATATTGGGCAAGTCCATTGTTTAATGGAAATACAGATTACAATGACTTTTTAGATCATAATCAGGAACCTTTCTTCAATCAGGTTGAAGATAAGGGGCGTTGGAATTTGGCGGCAGAAGCCTGTGAGGATGCGATAAATGCCTGTACACAAGCAGGAATCCGCTTATATCAAAAAGAGGATTATGTTACATCACAGTTGCTGACGGATGAAACAAAGTTAGTCAATGCCATTCGGAATTCTGTTGCCGAACCATGGAACTGTGAGTTAATTTGGGGATGTACCCGTTCATTGTTAGATCCCGGCTTCCAGAGTTCGTGTCTTCCCAGATTGGAGGATGGAGGTACGGCTGTAACATCTGCTACTATTAGCCTTCCATTTTCCACAGTTAATGCTTTCTATACGAAAAACGGGTTGCCTGTCGAACAGGATGCAAACTATTATAAAGATGGAATGTATTTTCCTGTAAAATACTCTAAGGACAATTCTGAGTTTACAGAGCATTATGATTTTGATTATAACTATCGTTATGTGATTGAAAATGAAACTACGGCTGGAATGAATTTTGACCGTGAACCTCGTTTCTATGCTTCAGTAGGTTTTGATAGAGGAGTTTGGTATGGCAATTCATATAGTGATCCGGCTGGTGACCAAAGTGAGTCGCAAGCTGCATATAGATATCCCAGAAATCGTTTTGGTGAATTTTCCTCGGTTTGGAATTCCACTTGGTATAATGTTACTGGCTATTGGGCAAAGAAACTGGTCGCTTTACGTTCCGCTTTTACAGGAAGCGATAATGTCTCTTTCTATTCTGTTCCTTTTCCGGATATGCGTTATGCAGACTTGTTGTTAATGGCGGCAGAAGCATGGAATGAAGCGGAAGAAACGCCTAACGAGAAAGTATACGATTATTTGGACCAGGTGAGAGAACGGGCTGGATTGGAAGGTATTAAAGAAACATACGCTAAATATGCAAGTGCGCAATATAAAGACTATCCTTCCCATAAATCTCAGATGCGGGATATTATTCATCGTGAACGGCAGGTGGAATTGTCATGTGAGGGATCTTACTATTGGGATACTCGTCGTTGGAAGACAGCAGAGAAAGAACTGAACCGTATTGTACAGGGCTGGAATGTTTTAAACGGAGAGACTGCGGAGGATTATTATATTCCTACTAATATATATAACCAGCAATTTACCCTCAGAGATTATTTCGCTCCGATACCGGATGGTGATATTATCAGGAATCCTCAGTTAGTTCAGAATCCATGGTGGTAATTATTAAATTATGAGTATTATGAAAAAGATATATATATTAATTACTTTGTCTTTAATGATATTGGTCTCCTGTACGGAAAAGCGCCTGGAACCAATTACAGAGAGCTTAGGGATGCCGACCGTACCGACAGAAATCAGTGTTGAACCAGTTTCCGGAGGAGTTGTCATATCATATCGTGTTCCTGATGTAGAGGATATTTTGGGTGTGAAGGCTGTTTATTCATTGGCTGACGGAAAGCAGCGCGAGGTAATTTCGTCCTATTATAACAATCAAGTTCGAATTATGGGATATGACGATATGGAAGAGCATGAAGCGGTGTTATATACAGTGAATCGTGCAATGGAATTATCAGAGCCTGTTACTGTATCTTTTACTCCCTTAGAATCTTCTATCAGTAAGGTTTCGAAAAGTATGAAGATTATACGTGATTTTGGCGGAGCTCAATACAGTTGGACGAATGACGAGCGTGAGTCAATAACGATGGAAATGCTGACTAATGATGAATCGGGTAACATGGTTGCTATGAAGATAATGACAACTGCTTCAAAAACGGGGACTTATGCTTTGAGAGGATATGATATTGACCCGCGTTGGTTTGCAGCCGTTGTGCGTGATAATTATGGGAATGTGTCAGATACGATTTATCCCCGTAATGAATCGGGTGAGAAAATGCAGATAGCTCCTTTGTATGAGCAAAAGTTGAATAAATCGGCAATGCGAGTAATGATATTAAATAATGATACACCTTTCAATGACTTTGGAGGTAGTAATGCGAATATGATTGATGATAATCTGGAGACTTTCGGACATAGTAGTAACGGAACGATGCCGGCTTCTTTCACTATTGATTTGGGAGAGCCTGTAAAACTTAGCCGTGTGGTTCTTTATCAACGCAACAATGAACCTTATGGCTGGGGAAATCCTCGGGTATTCGAAGTTTATTATTCCGGCAGTGAACCGGAACGAAGCGGGGATTGGGGACAATGGACTAAATTATTGGATTGTGAAGTAATTAAACCATCTGGTATGCCGATTGGTACCAATACAGATGAAGATATGGAGGCGCTTAAAGAAGGACATGATTTTAGTTTTGATGTTGATCAGGAGCCGGTACGATATCTTAGGTTTAAATTTATAAAAGTGTGGACCAGTTCAACCTTCTGTCATCCTGCTGAATTTACGTTTTATGGAGATCCTAATGTCGAATAAAATATTGATGATAATATGAAAAGAATATATGATAATTTGTTATTATTGTTGTTGTGTCTGTCTGGTCTCTGTTCTTGTGATGATGTGATGGATACACATAAGGCCTTTATTCAAGGTGGGGAAATTATCTATGCCCCTATGCCCGATACAATATTTTTTGTTGCCGGGAAGAATCGGGTCGAGCTAAACTATGAAATATCGAAAGCGCCGAATGTGAAATTTATGAATGTTTATTGGGATAATGGTGCGGGGTCGCTTGTGGTTCCGTTGGAACTTTCTTCCGGAACAGAAAAAGGAAAGGTAATTTTAGATGATATGGAAGAAAAGTCATACACGTTTACTGTTGAATTGCAAGATTCGTATGGACATAAATCTCTAAAGACCACAGGAATAGGCTCTTCGTATGGAGAAACATATCAGGCTAGCCTGTCTCAAAGGCGTATTAGTAGGATGGCAACAAGTGATAATGGAGGGATTATTGAGTGGAATATTGCTTCGGAAGATTTGATATATACTGAAGTGAAATATACGAATGTAGCTGGTGAAGAAGTGTTGTTGGAGATGGATGCCAATCAAAACGCTCTTGATTGTCCGGGAGCGAAACCGGGAGGAACTGTGGAATTTCGCTCTGCTTACCTTCCGGAAGAAAAATGTATTGATGTTTTCTATACGCCATGGGTACGTTCGGATGAATTGGGAATGATATTTCCGCATGTTTACACAATGGAAGAAGCCGATAGGCAAAATTGGGAACTGTTGTACTATGATAATACGGACCCCGAAGAAGGAAGGCCTGAGTATATTTTGGATAATAATCCTTCTTCCTATTGGCATTCCAATTATCGGGATGGCCAGCAGAAGCCCTATCCTTTCACCTTTGTCATAGACATGAAGGATGAACTTATGGTAGGAAAATTGGGTGCCATGTCTCGTGAGAATAACTACTATACAAAAGGCATCAGTTATTATATCTCTGACGATGACGAGTTCACCGCCGGAAATCCGGACGGAAATCAGTGGACCTATATTGGTGAGATTGAACTGTTGAAACAAAATGGAATGCAATGGAGTGAAGTCATAACCAGTACTTTGGAAAAACAGGTGAAAGGACGCTATTTAAAGATTATATGTACCAGTGGACATGGAGCATCCCATTTGGGGGCTATTGCAGAAATTACGGTACAAAAAGTAACCGCAATAGACGGGGAAGATTTGTAACTAATTGGTTGTTAAATATAAAATAAAGTATGATGAAGAAAATTCTTTTTGTGACATTGGTGTGTATATGGAGTGTAGTCTCGATGTATGCATGGGACCGGAATATCTTGATTTCGACTAAAAATACCTCGTTGCTGTTTGCAGCACAGAACGATGGAGATTTGCGGTTTGCATATTACGGTGATAAGATAACTCCGGATCAAATAAATCAAATCCACGATATATGGGCAGGTCTGAACAGACCTGCATATCCGACGTTCGGTTCGGAATATTCGTCGGCTACGGCACTTCAGGTAGTGCATCCGGATGGAAATATGACTCTGGATCTTATCGTGAAAGATGTAACGACAAAAAATGTAGAAAACGGAGAACAGACGGTAGTGACTTTAAGAGATAAACACTATCCGTTTGAAGTGAAGATGAACTATAAAGCCTATAATAACTCAGATATCATCGAGATGTGGGCGGAGATCTCCCATGCCGAAAAGAAAGCGGTTGTCTTGAAACGGTTTGATTCGGGATGTATGCCTATCCGCAGAGGAGACGTATGGATTTCTCATTTGCACGGGAGTTGGATTGCAGAATCAGATGTTACTTCCGAGCCATTGAAGCCGGGCATGAAAACAATAAAGAATATGGATGGAGCACGCAATGGTCAGGGAGACCATGCGGAGGTTATGTTCTCTCTGGATGGGCGTCCGCAGGAAAATACGGGGCGTATGATTGGAGCCGCCTTGTGTTGGAGTGGAAATTACAAACTTCGTATTGATACGGATAATAATTATTCTCATAACTTCCTGGCAGGAATCAATGATGAAGCATCCGAATATAAACTGGAACCAAAGGAAGTTTTCGTAACCCCTAAACTTGCCTTCACGTATAGTGAAGAAGGGCTGAGTGGCGTAAGCCGTAATTTTCATCGTTGGGCACGTAACGGTCAGATTCATGGTGGTAATAAGCTTCGTGACATTCTGTTGAATAGTTGGGAAGGTGTCTATTTTGACATTGACGAGCAGAAAATGGACCAGATGATGGGAGACTTTGCTGCAATGGGCGGTGAGTTGTTTGTTATGGACGACGGTTGGTTCGGTGACAAGTATCCGCGGAATAATGACCATTCTTCATTGGGCGATTGGGTGGTGAACAAACGGAAGTTGCCTAATGGAGTGGATGGTCTGATTGCGACAGCCAAGAAACATGGAATAAAATTTGGGATTTGGATTGAACCGGAGAGTGCCAATACCGTCAGTGAACTGTATGAGAAACATCCGGATTGGGTGTTGAAAGTTCCTAATCGTGATCCTCGTTATGGGCGTGGTGGTACACAGATGCTGTTGGACTTGTCCAATCCCGAAGTACAGGACTTTGTATTCCAGGTAGTTGATGATTTAATGACCAACTATCCTGATATCGCCTATATCAAATGGGATGCTAATGCGTCTTTGGTGAATTACGGATCTCCTTATTTGCCTAAGGACAAGCAATCTCATATATACATTGATTTTCATCGTGGATTGCAGAAGGCGGTAGAACGTATTCGTGCCAAATATCCGGATCTGGTGATGCAGGCTTGTGGTGGCGGCGGCGGTCGTGTTGATTATGGAGTGATGCCCGGATTCGATGAGTTTTGGGTGAGTGATAATACCGATGCGTTGCAGCGTATATTTATGCAGTGGGGTACCTCTTATTTCTATCCTTCTATGGCTATGGCACAGCATGTCAGTGCTTCTCCCAATCATCAGACGGGAAGGGTAATCCCTTTGAAATTCCGTTTTGACGTAGCTATGAGCGGTCGTCTCGGAATGGAAATTCAACCAAAGACCATGTCTGACGAGGAGAAAGAATTCTCGAAACATGCGATTGCTACTTATAAGGAAATTCGTCCGGTTGTGCAGTTCGGCGATTTATACCGCTTAATTTCTCCTTTCGATAAGCTGGGGGTTGCTTCTTTGATGTATTGTACTCCGGAGAAAGATCGTGCTGTGTTCTTTGCTTATAAAATCGAGCATTATATGAATCAGGTATTACCTCGTTTCCGTATGGCCGGACTGGATGCGAACAAGAATTATCGTATTCGTGAACTGAATTTGCCGCAAGGCGAGAATCCGTGTTATTTGCATGACAAGGTTGTAGCAGGTAGTATTCTGATGAATACAGGAATGGAAGTTCCTTTGGGGGCAGAGTATGCGAGTCGGGTGTTTGAACTCATAGAGGTTAAATAGAAGAGAGTAAGTAAATGAATGGAAAGCCTCGGACGATACTTCGTCCGGGGCTTTTTAAGTAATACCGGTTTAAGTTAGGAATAGTAGACGTATGAAATACATGATATAGGCACGAAACTGAACATACCCCGCTAAACATATCATATACAACCGCTATACATCTGTTATCCGGTAGGTATTGTTCTGTCAGGATACCGATATTGCTAATTCGCCACGGCCGTGGAGAGTATTCGTCACACCCGTGGTAATATCTCGCCACGGCTGTGGAGAGAACTCTCCACGGCTGTGGCAGACTAACTAAATCGGTACTCTAACCTAATCATACCGGTATTCCAATCTAACTATACCGGCTTCCCTTCCTATAAAGTCCCACTTAATAAACCGGCAGGCAAGTTACTTGCCTGAATATAAACTGATAGCCGTTCGGTTATTTGATTTCCAATAAATCTCCGGCTTTCATAGGTATAGTTATGATACGGTGAGTGTCAGGAACCGTTTTGATTGTTTTTCCATTGAGCAGGATTCTGTACGGCTTGTTTTTGTTTTGAGGTATTTTTATGGAGAAAGAATTTGCAGCGGTAGCTTTAACCGAAGCATAGTTGATGACAGAGTTGTTCCAGTCAGCCGAGACTTCCGCGCCACCACGGACACATAATCCTTTATAACTTCCTTTATTCCATTGTTCCGGTAAGCAAGGAAGAAACTCAATATATCCTTCATGGCTTTGGATGAGCATTTCACCGATACCGGCAGCTCCTGCTGCATTTCCGTCAAAGATGAATATGTCATAAGGTGCTCCTGCGATACCAGCCGGAGATATGCTCAACAGATTCTCACGGGCAAAATCACCAACTAAAATACCGATACTCTTATGCGCGTTAGCAGCATCTTTGAGACGGGCATAAAAACAAATCATATTTGCCCTACTCCATTCCACATCCTCCCAGCCCGGTGCGCTAAGCCTGTCTTCTATCGTTTTTCTTGCCCCTGTTGCTAATTCCGGAGTTTTTGTCAAAGATATCTGATTGAAAGGGTATAATGCGAGCAAATGGGAAGTGTGCCGGTGATTGGGACTGGCTTCTTCATAGTCTTCGTACCATTCACGGATCGCTCCGTTGGCACGTAAACGAATTGGAGGGAACTTACCCAGTGCATTCTTCAGACTATCGCTGAAGGCTTTATCTGTATTAAGTATTTGGGCAGCTTGTATGCATGAACGGAATATTTCATAAGCTAAAACGCGATCACAGGTAGGCATCATTGAGGCACATAAGGTGGTGCCCTGATAACGGAAATTATTTTCAGGAGAAATGCTGGGGCCTGTGACCAGATGACCGCTGTTCGGGTCTTCCGTCATATAGTCTAACAAAAATTCCGCATTTCCCTTTAATAAAGGATAAGCTGTCTTGGCTAGAAAATCCTTGTCCAACGTATACTCATATTGACTCCAGAGATGTGAGGCAAGCCATGAACTGGCTGTAGGAAAAAGTCCCCAGCCTATGTTGCTTGAAGGTGCGGTACATCCCCAGATATTGGCTGTTGTATGCGCTGTCCAGCCTTTGCAGCCATATACTATTTGTGCGGTTTTGGTGCCGTGTATGGATAAGTCTTTGATATAGCTGAAAAGTGGAATGTTGCATTCCGGCAGGTTTCCGATGTTGGAAATCCAATAGTTCTGTTGGGTGTTTATATCCAGATGATAATCGTTGGTCCAACTCATGTTGCATGCCAGATTGTCGTTGAAGAAACCTTGTAATGCGACGGGTAGCGGAGAGTTCTCGCGTGAAGAAGCGAGTAATAAATAACGTCCGTATTGAAAGAAAATTGCATCAAGCCCGGGATCGGTGGCGCCTGATTTGATACGTTCCCACCTTTTGTCAGTAGGCAGCTTATCGTACCGGTTGTTGCCGAGAGTCAGAGAGACGCGGTCGAACAAAGGAGAAAAGTCTTCAATGTGCCTGCGCTTGAGTTCTTTATATTCTTGTGCCTCTACCTCCTTAATTGTTTGCTCGCATAATTGCTTATATTGATCATTCTTGTAGTTGGTACGTACATCAATAATAATAGTCAGTTCATCAGCATTTTGTACGGAAAGTAGTCCCGGTTTCGTCTGAAAAGTACCTTTGGAAGCAATAACGGATATTTTACCTATAAAGGAAACCCCACCGGGACCTTGTTGGGGAAAAGATACATCTCCTTCAAAAGTTATCTGCTGATCTTTTATTTGCACAGAAGCCTCCCGTAGCAGATCAAGGGACAAGTCGGCTGTGATACTTCCTTTTTTATCGGCGGACGTGTGGAGGATTATTGCGTCGTCCGGATTGCTCGCAAAACATTCACGAGTGTATTGTATAGCTCCAACTTTATAAGAAACTGTACTCAATGCCTGATTCATATTCAATGAACGTTTATAATTGGTTATTTTCCCTTCGGGATATGTGAAACTTAGTTTCAAGTCTCCAATAGGCAAATGGGTACCGAACGAATGTAGTAGTCCTCTCAGGTTCTCCCCGGCAATCTGATTCCCTTCAACCAGTTTTCCGTCGAAGAATAATTGCCGTAACTCCTTCATCTTTTCTTTCCCGAAAGGTTGTTCTTGGTGCGGATCGTGAGCTCCGGACCACATGCTGGATTCGTTTATGGCGATAATCTCTCCCAGTACTCCACCATAAACCATAGCGCCTAAGCGTCCGTTTCCGACAGGAGTCGATTTCATCCATTCGTCCGCAGGCTGGTCATACCATAATTCTATGGGAGGATTAGAGCCTTTGGCCGATAGGATTGCCGGAAAGACGAATACTGCTATTATACAATAATTACGGATAAATGTAGATTTCATGTGCTCGATAGTTTTCATTGATACATAAATTTGTGATTGAACATACAAATGTAGCCTGTTTCGGAAAACGGTCGAATCACAGGTGCGTCAATAACTAACAAAAATGACGCAAATATAAATTTGTACCGTTTAAAATGCCTATATTTCGTGCGTTTACGTATTTTTGTACCGCAATAATATGAATGATATGAAAAAGGCACTGTTGACTTTATTATTGGTTTTATTACATTTATCTGCTATACCCAATAATTATTCTAGCTACTCTTTCTTGCATATAACAGGTGACAATGGACTGTCACAAAGCCATGTAAAGGCTATCTTGAAGGATAGTTATGGTTTTATGTGGTTCGGCACCAAGAATGGGCTGAATCGTTATGACGGTACTTCTATTTTACAGCTCGACTGTGATGACTACGTGGCAAAGAAAGGGAATCACAATATTTCAGCTCTTTTTGAAGATAAAGATAAGAAGCTATGGGTCGGGACTGACCGAGGAGTGTATTTATATGATATGATGCTGGATACATTTACTGCTTTGGACGATAAGGCTGAATCCGGTGCCAGTCTGGATAATTGGGTATCTAATATTGTAGCCGATTCTGTGGGGAATATCTGGGTGGTGATACCGGACCAGGGAGTGTTCAGATATGCCGGGAAGAAACTATACTTTTATGAGATAATAGACCGGAATAACTTTAAGAAAGAGACTCCGGATTGCATTCATGTCACCTCGAAGGGAGAAGTCTGGGTGGGAACCTGGGGCGCGGGCTTATTCCGTTATGACACAGCAAAAGATAAATTCGAGCAGTACAAGGCAGATAAAGACAATAATTCTTTGACGGCACTCTCTATCAATTCAATATGTGAAAGTGACGGTTGGCTGATAATGGCTATCCAGAATGGGCGTATTATGAAGTATCATCCCCGGCAGAACATTCTTCGTAGTCTGGATCTTGCAGATGTCAGCCATACATTTGTCAGGAATGTTTCAATGCATGGAGATGAAATCTGGGCAGGGAACTCATGAAGGGGTATATATTATTAATGAGAAGAAAGGTACAGTGGTACATTTAAAGTCTAATCTCATTGAGCCTTTCAGCTTGTCTGACAATATAATATATACAATGTATGAGGATGATGAAGGTGGTATGTGGCTGGGCACTATGTTCGGGGGCGTTAATTACTTGCCTAATCGTGGGTTGATTTTTGAAAAGTATGTCCCTTTGAATACCGGGCAATCGTTGAGTTCCAAGAGAATACGCGAACTGGTTGAGGATAAGAAAGGGAATGTATGGATCGGAACAGAAGACGGAGGCGTTAATATTCTATCTAGATCCGGACAAATCACCCGGATGAAATCAAATGATAAGGAACAGCGAAACCGGACTATTCTGAATATGTCCATATATGGGGAGAACATCTATTGCGGATTGTTCAAGGAGGGACTTGATGTGATAAAACCTACCGGGGAAGTTGTTCATTACTCTGACAAGGCTCTGAATATTGAAGAGGGAAGTGTCTGGGCATTCTGTATCGACAAGAAAGGCTGCAAGTGGATAGGAACCGGTTCCGGTTTGTTTATGGCGGATAAAGATTCTTTCTTGTTTTCGAAAGTGAATGAAGTAGGATATGACTGGATTTTTGACATCTTTGAAGATCGTGAAGGTAATCTGTGGTTTGCATCTATGGGTAGTGGAGTCTGGAAACATAATCCGCAGGCGAATTCTTTTGAAAAGTATATCAATAAGGAAGGTGAGCCTAACAGTTTAAGTTCGAACTCGGTCAGCTCGGTCATGCAGGACAGCAAAGGGCGTATATGGCTCTCGACCGATAGAGGTGGCATTTGCCGGTATAATGCAGAGACGAATGATTTTACTTCTTTCTCTATAAAGGAAGGGTTGCCGGATGATGTGGCTTATGAAATATTGGAAGATGATGCTCATAACCTTTGGTTCGGGACTAATAAAGGGTTGGTGAAATTCAATCCGGAGACGAAAGATATTCATGTCTTTACTACCAAAGACGGGCTGCTGGGGAACCAGTTTAATTATAAGTCAGCTTTGAAAGTAGGCGACGGCAGGTTTTTCTTTGGAGGGATTAATGGGCTTATTGCTTTTGACCCGAATATCTCCCGGCAGCAGTTAGCTCCTCCTTCTCCTATTTATATCTCAAAGTTCAGCATTTACAATAAAGAAATAACGGTACATACTCCCAATTCTCCTTTGAAGAAGAATATTGTAGGCACGGAAGAGATAGTTTTGCCTTATAATCAGTCGAATATCAGTTTTGATATTGCTTTGCTGAGCTACTCTACCACAAAATCGAATCAGTACTATTACCGTTTGGACCCGTTGGACAAAGATTGGGTAAAGGCGATTAGCAATCAGAATATCTCGTATGCCAAACTGTCGCCGGGAAAGTATGTTTTTAGGATACAGGCCGATAATAGTAACAGTCAGTTGGCTAAACGTTCTTTGTCTATTGTTATTTTACCTCCCTGGTGGTTGTCGGTATGGGCGTATAGTTGCTACGTCTTCTTCTTCATATCTTCTATTTGGGCTTGTTTCTTTTGGTATAAGCGACGTAAGGAACGGCAAATGACGGAGAGCCAGAAACTGTTTGAAATACAGAAGGAAAAAGAACTTTACGAGTCGAAAGTAGAGTTCTTCACCGAAATTGCTCATGAGATACGTACGCCGTTGACTCTCATTAACGGTCCTTTGGAAGTGATCCGGGAGATGCATTTTGAAGATGTAAAACTGAACAAGAACCTGAATGTCATTGCGCAGAATACAAAACGTCTGTTGGATTTGGTCGCTCAACTGCTCGACTTCCAGAAGATAGGAGCGAATAAACTGAAACTCAAATTTGAAACGGTAGATGTAACGTCGTTATTGAAAGAAATCTGTGAGCGTTTTGAACCTACTATACAATACGAGAAGAAGGAGTTGTCTCTCCAAACTCCGGAGGAAGTGATGACAGCGGTCGTTGATAAGGAGTCTGTCACAAAGATAGTCAGCAATCTGCTGAATAATGCATTGAAATATGCGAAGAAAGAAATACAGGTGAAGTTGGAGAAGAAAGATGATAGTCTGACTATTCGTGTGGTAAGCGACGGGGAGAAAATTCCGGAAGATATGCGCGAACAGATATTTGCTCCTTTCTACCGAATGGAATCTAATATGCAAAAGGCGAAAGGTATTGGAATCGGGTTGTCTTTGGCTAAATCATTGGCTGCTTTGAATAAAGGGAAACTGTATTTGGAAATGGCGGACGAAGTATACAACACATTCGTGCTCGAACTTCCGCTTAGTCCGACCGGGCAGGTGGAACAACAGCAACAGGCGGTGGATACGGTGCCGGGGATATTGCCGGATGACGGTTTGGTGGAGAATGAAGAAATAGATAAATATACGATTCTGCTGGTTGAAGACAATGATGATATGTTGAACTTCATACTGGAACGATTGAAGGAGAATTTTATAGTGGAAGTGGCTCATCATGGTCGGGAAGCATTGGATATACTGAGAGATAAACGAATCGATTTAGTGATAAGCGATGTAATGATGCCGGTCATGGACGGCTGGGAACTGTGCAGGACATTGAAGTCGGATATGGAATTATGCCATATACCTATTATATTCCTGACAGCCAAGAATGACTTGGATAGTAAGATAAACGGCTTGAAAATGGGGGCTGAGGCTTATGTGGAAAAACCTTTCTCATTTAATTATCTGAAAGTTCAGATTTTGTCATTGCTGAATAACCGGAGAAAGGAACGCGAAGCATTCTCCAAACATCCTTTCTTCCCTGTGCATAACATGCAGGTGAACAAGGCTGATGAAGAGTTTATGGGCAAAGTTATTGAAATCATAAACGAGAACCTGACGGATGAGAATTTCAATGTGGAACGCATGGCAGATATCTTGTGTATGAGCCGTTCCGGACTATTGCGTAAGATAAAAATGTTGTTCAATCTTTCTCCGGTGGATTTCATCCGGTTGATACGCTTGCGGAAAGCGGCGGAACTCATTCAGACAGGACAATATCGTGTTGGAGAGATCTGTTATATGGTCGGTATCAATTCGCCCTCTTATTTTAGTAAGTTATTCTTGAAGCAGTTTGGTGTGTCGCCTAAGGATTTCGAGAAGCAAAGTCTGGGCGGGAAGGAAAAGATTGATATTGACAGCTATTTAAAAATGAAATAAATGAAGACAAAGATGTAATATTTGCGGATTTGTGGCGGATTATCCGCCTGTTTGCGTCAATAGTTATATTTTATGTTCTATTTATAGGAGGACTCTTCTTCTGCATCGTTTAAATTTGCAGTGTTTTTTAATACTGATATTATGAAGAAAGAATGTAGAAGAATGTTTCTTTGTATGTTTCTGTTATTGGCGGCCGTCCAGTTTTCGGGATGTAGCCGGTCTACTTCAGAATGTTTAAAGGTAAAAGACTGGGAGATTATTTATAATAGTCGGTCCGGGGGAGTTGATATTTATAAGAATTCATTGCCTCTTTGCGGTTCTGTTTATTCTTCTTTTAAATATCAGGAGAAGCTGATAAAGTCTTGTGATTATCCTAATCACCGGATCTCTTCCCGGAAGTATGAAGATGAGTTTGGAAAAGGGTATATATATCAGGTTGTCTGTACGGATTCTGTTCTTCCTATGCTTGTTCAGACCTTTTATATCTATCCGGATTATGACTATGTATTGACTGACTTTACAATAGAGGACGATCAGGAATTATCTTCCAACTATATGGCTCCGCTTATTATTGACTCACTGGCGAATGGCTCTTTTCTGTGGAATGCGGATAGCCGTGTCTTGAAAGTACCGTTTGATAATGATAAATGGGGACGTTATCGTTCGGTGCCCTTGCCTTTCGAACAACTAACGAGCTATGAAGTGACGGCTCTTTTCAATAATGAAGAACGGAATGGGATCATAGTCGGCTCGGTAGAGCACGATACATGGAAGACAGCAGTTTCAATAGGTAAAAGTTCGCTATATAACATGGGGAGTTTATGTTGCTATGGAGGTGTGGCAGATGAGCAGACACGAGATTCCAAACCCCATGGGAGTCTTGTGGGACGGCGTTTGAAGTCGCCCAAAGTCTTTATCGGATACTTTTCGGATTGGAGGGACGGACTGGAAGCATACGCGAATGCGAATGCTACCATAACTCCTCCCCGGAAATGGGAGGGGGCTGTTCCTTTCGGTTGGAATAGCTGGGGAGTCTTGAAGTTTGATTTGACTTATCAAAAAGCGGTAGAGGTTTCGGAATATATAAAAGACCATTTGCAAAACCGGTCTTTTGTCAGTCCGGCAGGCACAGTGTATGTAGGACTGGATTCCGGCTGGAATAGTTTCACAGAACAGCAACTGGCTTCTTTTGTGAAGATATGTAAGGATAATGGGCAGAAGGCGGGAGTATATTGGACGCCCTTTACGGATTGGGGGCGCAATCCGGAGAAAGTATTCGAAGATTGTCCCGAATACAAATACAAGGACGTGTATCTTTATGCGAATGGGGCACCACAGGAACTGGACGGAGCTTATGCACTGGATCCTACTCATCCGGCGGTAGAGGCTGCCATGAAAAACAAATCGGATTTGTTCCGCCGGGTAGGATTTGAGTATGTCAAGATGGACTTTATGACTCATGGAGCAATGGAAGCGGATCAATGGCATTGTGATACTATCCGGACAGGAATACAAGGATATAATTACGGAATGAAGCTACTGAACAAGTACTTTGGGGATATGTATATCAATTTATCTATATCTCCGGTTTTTCCTTCCCAGTATGCACAGTCACGACGGATAGCTTGTGATGCCTGGAATAAGATAAAAGATACGGAGTATACGATGAACGCCGTATCCTATGGCTGGTGGCAGGATTTGGTCTATCAATATAATGACGCCGACCATATTGTTCTGAAAGATGCGACCGAAGGGGAGAACCGCGCCCGGATAACTTCAGGGATCATTACGGGATTATATATCTTGGGAGATGATTTCAGTGTTGATGGAGACGCGTCGGCAAAGAGCAGATCTCTCAGTCTGTTGACTAGGGAAGAAATAAATAATGTTGCGACGGGAGTCGCGTTTCGTCCCGTAGAGGGGAATGGAGAGGCTTCGGAAAACCAGTTTGTGAGACTCAATGAAGACGGAAGCTGTGATTATGCAGTATTCAATTATTCTGATGAAGAAGTAGAAGGAACGGTGCCTTTGGATAGGCTCGGGTTGAAGACAAATAAAAGATATACAGTGAAAGAGCTGTGGAGAAACCGTGAAGAAGAAGTCGGAGCAAGCATGAAGTATACAATTCCGGCTAGAGATGTCTTATTATTCAGATTCTATAAATAAACTAAACACTGTCTTACTATGGTGCGATTTTCTATCTTTCTTTTAGTGATACTGATATCTGTTACCCTTTCCGCACAGAAGAAAACAATGAGCTGGGGAGATCAGGGGAACGGGACGTACGTTAATCCTATTTTGAATGCGGATTACTCTGACCCGGATGTGATTCGGGTAGGAGAGAAATATTATATGATCTGTTCCGATTTTCATTATTTGGGTATGCAGGTTCTGGAGTCGGACGATATGGTAAACTGGAAAGTGATTTCTCAAATCTATTCCCGTTTTTCCCATGATGACTGGAATCATAACAAGAGATACGGAGCCGGTTCGTGGGCACCCTCTTTACGTTTTCATGATAATAAATATTGGATGTTTGTCTGTACTCCTCATGAGGGGCTGCTGATGAGCTATGCGACAGATCCTAAAGGCCCGTGGTCGCCGCTACATGTGGTTGAGGCTGCCGAAAGGTGGGAAGATCCTTGTCCTTTGTGGGATGATAACGGAGAAGCCTATTTAGGGCGTAGTCAATGGGGAGGAGGGCCTATTATCGTTCATCGTATGAGTCCGGACGGCAGAAAATTGTTGGATGAAGGAGTCACGGTATATACCGGGCCGGTTGCAGAAGGTACTAAGTTCTATAAGATGAACGGATATTATTATATCAGTATTCCGGAAGGTGGAGTGAGCACTGGTTGGCAGACCATCTTGAGGTCAAAGAATATCTATGGACCTTATGAGAAGAAAGTTGTATTAGAACAAGGCACTACCAATGTAAACGGCCCTCATCAGGGAGCCTTGGTCGACACCCCTTCCGGTGAATGGTGGTTCTATCATTTCCAGGCGACGGAACCTCTGGGGCGCGTCGTACATCTTCAGCCGGTTTGCTGGAAGGAGGATTGGCCTATGATCGGAGTCGATATAGATATGAACGGTATCGGTGAGCCTGTGCGAACCTGGACAAAACCGGTCATAAACAAGACATCTGATCGGTTCTTACCCCAAACGGATGATGATTTCTCAACGGAAAAACTAGGATATCAATGGCAATTCAATCATAATCCGGATGATGAAAACTGGAGCATGTCTGAACGTAAAGGCTGGATGATGATTCATTCGACCAAAGCGAAGAACCTGCGTGAAGCACGTAACATGATGACGCAGAAATGTATGGGATACATCAGTGAGGCGGTAACGGAGCTTGACATCAAGCAAATAGCCGACGGACAACGTGCAGGAATATTGGGAATCGGCAATGTATTCAATGGAGCGGGGATAACACGTATCGAAGGAAAAAATTACGTATATTTGGAGCAGAATGGGGTAGCAAAGACTATTTGTGAATGGAAGGGCAACAGGATATTTCTGAAGGCTCGTTTCAATGCTCCGGAGAATCTTCATCAATTCTATTATAGTGCGAATGGAAAGGAATTTACGGCCTGCGGTGATTTATATTCGTTACATAGTGGAGACTGGAAAGGTATTCGTACAGGTATCTACTCCTATAATGTGAATGATGAGAGAGGGAAAGTGTTCTTTAATAGTTTTATTTATCACATGGATGACTTTAATTAATATAAGTAAAATGAAAAGGAGATTTGTACTATTATTACTACTGTGTATTGTTCATATAGGTGGGTATGCGAAGATTACTTTGCCAGGTTATTTTACGGATAACATGGTACTGCAACAACAAACTAAAGTTCTTATTAGCGGACAGTCTTCCGGACAGGGGGGCGTTGAACTAAGAGTGGGTTGGGATAAAAAAGTGTATAAGGCGGACATCGGTACAAGCGGTGAATGGAGTATAGAAGTGGAGACTCCCAAGGCCGGCGGCCCCTATGATATAGTTTTATCTGATGGTGAGGAGTGCTTCTTACATAATGTGCTGATTGGTGAAGTTTGGCTTTGTTCGGGGCAGTCTAACATGGAAATGCCGCTTGCCGGCTGGGGCAAGGTTATGAATTATGAGAAGGAAATAGCGGAAGCCGATTATCCGTCAATCCGGTTGTTTCAAGTTAAAAAAGAAACCTCATTGAGCCCCAGGAAGAATCTGGCTTCTACTATGGGAGGTTGGAAGGAATGCTCTCCCGCAATGATTCCGAACTTCTCGGCAGTCGGTTATTTCTTTGCACGTAACCTGTGGAAAGACTTGAACGTGCCGGTTGGAGTGATTGATTGTACGTGGGGTGGTACCCCTGCGGAAGGTTGGGCTAGCTATGATGCGATGAAAAAGATACTGGGATTTAGTAAAGAAGTGGAAAATGCTCAGGCTTTAAAGTTTAATGCAGAACTATTGAGGAAGAAATATGATGAGGATAGAAAAGAATGGCAGCAAGGCCTGAATGACTCTGACAGGGGATATTCGGGTAACCGGAGTCTTTGGACGCCAACCGGCTATCCTGATGAGAACTGGGGTGCTATGTCTCTGCCCGGATATTGGGAAAATAAAGGAATGAGTAATTTTGATGGGATTGTATGGTTTCGTAAAACGATCGACATACCGGTGGACTGGAGTGGAAAACAGTTAAAGTTAAGATTGAGTATGATTGATGACGAAGATATCACCTATTTTAATGGGATTGAGATTGCTCGTGGATATGGATATAATTCACCACGTGAATATATTGTTCCTGCTGAAGTGGTGAAAGTGGGTAAAGCGGTCATTACAGTCCGCGTTTCCGACTTTGGGGGAGAAGGTGGAATTCATGGGCAACCGGAAGATTTGTGGATTTCTTGCGGTGAAGCGGATAAGATTCCGTTGGCCGGAGAATGGAGATATAAGGTTGGGGTTTCTATGAAAGAAGTTCCGCGGGTTCCGCTATCACCGGTTGATAATGCCAGTTATCCAGCTGCAATTTACAATGCAATGGTGAATCCGCTGATACATTTTCCTGTGAAGGGAGTTATTTGGTATCAGGGAGAAGCCAACGTGGGACGTGCAGCTGAATATGCGGACTTGTTTCAGTCATTGATTCAGGACTGGCGCGATAAATGGCAGAATCCGGAGATGCCTTTTTACTTTGTTCAGCTAGCCAGTTATCTGGAACGTAAGGAGATACAGCCGGACTCGGAATGGGCCGCTTTGCGGGAAGCGCAAAATAAAGCATTGCATTTGTGTAATACAGGAATGGCAGTAGCTATTGATATTGGTGATGCTAACGACATTCATCCCAAGAATAAACAGGAAGTGGGACGCCGTCTGTCCTTACTTGCTTTGCAGAAAACGTATGGCAAAGGGAAAGTAACGGATATCATGTCCTATAAGGATTATGTCGTTGAGAATGACAAAGTCCGTTTGATATTTGAAGGTAATACGAAAGGGTTCCAACCCTCAGATCTCTTGACCGGATTTACAATTGCAGGTGCAGATCATGTGTTCTATCCGGCAAAGGCGCAGATAAAAGGGAATGAATTATTGGTTTGGTCGCCGGACGTCTCCAATCCGGTAGCTGTGCGCTATGGTTGGGCCGATAACCCGGATTGCAATTTATATGATAGAACAGGATTGCCGGTCGCTCCTTTCAGGACAGACTGTTGGTGATTGCCCTTGCTTTATTGGTGGATATGATATGGCTTTGAATCAATTCTAAATGATGCGAAACGGGAATACCCCTGTAATCTGTTTCTTATCGTCTGCCGTCCGCCCCCCACATCATTTTACTGCGAAGCGTGTCAAAGAAAATATGATTAAAGCGTTTTACTACTTTGACACTGTAATCTGCCCGGCGGATAGTGAGTTGGGTGGTTTCTTTGCACGTTTCACTTCGGCCGTCAATGGCAACGAGGAAGTTATGGCTGCGGCTTTCCACGTCCAATGTGATTTCCCAATCGTCTCGGATAACGATAGGACGGACGTTGAGGCTATGCGGAGCTACGGGAGTAATAACGACGGTGTTGGAATGGGGCACCATGATAGGACCGCCTACACTTAACGAATAGGCGGTGGAACCGGTGGGCGTGGCAATCACCAGCCCATCAGCCTGATAAGTGTTCAGGTATGCGCCGTTGATGGCTGTCCGGATACTAATCATAGAAGAACTGTCCCGTTTGAGAACGGCAATTTCGTTGAGGGCATAAGGGGCATCTTGCAAATGCTTGTCGTCACAGATGAGTTGAAGTACGCTTCGTTCTTCCACGCTATATCTTCCGGATTGAATTTCATCGAAGGTTTCTTCCATTTCTTCTGGAGAAATGTCTGCCAGAAATCCCAGACGTCCGGTATTAATTCCTAGAATGGGAATCCCTTTCTTTCCTACGCGGCGGGCGGCTTTCAGAAACGTTCCGTCGCCTCCGATACTGATTACCATATCGGCGGTAAAATTATCCCCGTCGAACAGATAGTCGGCATGAACATCCATTTTTAACTCTGCGGTCAGGAATTGATAAAAGTCCCTGCACATACATACTTCCGCTTTTTGTCTTCTCAACAGTTGGAATAGCCTGAGGGCATGCGAAGACTTCTTAGCTTGATAAGTATTTCCGAAAATGGCAAATTTCATAAGCGACATCATTAGTTATGGTTGCAAATTTGGCACTTTTTTCTGAGATAGCCAATCAGTTTGCGAATATTCGGTTTGGCGATATAGTAAAAGTGCCCGTAACTTCAACGGTGCTTTCACAAAATGTAATGATTTGCATAGTATTACAAATATGCGTCGGGTGGAAGGAAAGTACACAAAAGTATGCTTATTCTGTGTTTTCTTGTGGTTTTCTACTTTAAATAACCAAAAAAGAACCTATAATGCGTTTCGTATTATTAGGCAACTAATAATAATATTTGTATTTTTGCGCCAAATATTACGTAGAACTATGACTAAATTAAGTGTAAACATAAACAAGATTGCTACGCTGAGAAATGCTCGCGGAGGGAATGTGCCCGATGTAGTAAAGGTGGCGCTTGATTGTGAGTCTTTTGGCGCAGACGGCATCACTGTTCATCCCCGTCCTGACGAACGCCACATTCGTCGTTCGGATGTATATGATTTGCGTCCCCTGTTGAGGACTGAATTCAATATCGAAGGGTATCCGTCACCGGAATTTATAGATCTTGTGCTGAAGGTAAAGCCACATCAGGTCACATTGGTTCCCGATGATCCTTCACAGATCACTTCTAACTCCGGTTGGGACACGAAAGCTAATCTGGAATTTCTGACTGAAGTCCTCGATCAGTTCAACAGTGCAGGTATCCGCACTTCTGTTTTTGTAGCTGCTGATCCCGAAATGGTGGAATATGCGGCAAAAGCCGGAGCCGACCGCGTTGAACTTTATACCGAACCCTATGCGACGGATTTCCCGAAGAATCCGGAAGCAGCCATTGCCCCTTTTATCGAAGCGGCCAAAACTGCCCGTAAACTGGGTATCGGCCTGAATGCCGGACACGACCTGAGTCTTGTAAATTTAAACTATTTCTATAAAAACATTCCCTGGGTGGATGAAGTCTCTATCGGTCACGCATTGATTAGCGATGCACTGTATTTGGGACTGGAACGTACTATCCAGGAATATAAAAACTGTCTACGCTGATGAATGCAATGATGTTATTGGCCCAGGGTGCCATGAATATGGCCGACTCGCTGGCAACTGCCAACCCGGTGCTGACTCCGGTCAGCGCTCCCGAGATGAATATGCTTGATATGGCTATCAAGGGTGGTTGGATTATGATTGTGCTGGGTGTGTTGTCCGTAGTCTGCTTTTTACATCTTGTTCGAACGTAATTATATGATTCGCAAGGCGGGAAAAGAAGACCCTATGTTTATGGAACGTATCAAGGACTATATTCATAGTGGTGAAATCAAAGCGGCTATCCAGTATTGCCGCACGATGAACACTCCTTCTGCCCGTATGATTGAGAAAGGTATCAGCCGTATGGGACGTCCGATCAACGATGTACAGGCCGCTATTGAAAATGTGGGTAACATTGAAGTTGCGAAACTGGAAAAAGGGCTGACTGTAATGGCGACCATTTCCGGCGGTGCCCCGATGCTCGGATTCCTCGGTACGGTGACAGGTATGGTGCGCGCATTCTACGAAATGGCGAACGCCGGAAGCGGAAATATTGATATTACATTACTTTCCGGCGGTATCTACGAAGCAATGATTACTACTGTCGGCGGTCTGATTGTCGGTATTATTGCCATGTTTGCTTACAACTATCTGGTGATGCTGGTAGACCGCGTGGTAAACAAGATGGAATCTCGTACCATGGAATTTATGGACTTGCTGAACGAACCGGCTCAGAAGTGATTCATATTCCCCGAACTTATAACTTTATAATAACTCATAAACGTGGGATTAAAAAGAAGAAATAGAGTATCGCCCAATTTCAGTATGGCTTCCATGACGGATGTCATTTTCCTGTTGCTGATATTCTTTATGATAACCTCTACGGTGGTATCGCCCAATGCTATAAAGGTGTTGTTGCCGCAAGGCAAGCAGCAGACCTCGGCCAAACCGCTGACGAGAGTCATCATTGATAAAGACCTGAACTTCTATGCCGCTTTCGGTAATGAGAAGGAGAAGCCGTACGCCTTGAACGAACTGACTCCTTTCTTGCAGAGTTGTGCGGAAAAGGAGCCTGAAATGTATGTGGCATTGTATGCAGATGAATCAGTGCCTTACCGTGAAATCGTGCGGGTGCTGAACATTGCGAATGAGAATCATTTTAAAATGGTGCTGGCTACACGCCCGCCGGAAAATAAATAAGAAGAACGATGGACAGAAGAAAAAAGGGTGAATACGTAGGAGCGTTGGGTGCATTGTTGGTGCACGTGGCAGTGATTGCTCTTTTGATTCTGGTGAGCTTTACTGTCCCTCAACCGGATGAGGACGCAGGCGGAATCCCTGTAATGATGGGGAATGTGGATGCTGCGCGTGGCTTTGACGACCCATCGTTGGTCGATGTCGATGTGTTGGACGAAGAGGCCCCGGCTCCTGCTCAGACTCAGCCGGAACTCCCTTCGGAACAGGATTTGTTGACGCAGACCGAAGAAGAAACCGTCACTCTGAAACCGAAGACGGAGGAGCCCAAGAAGGAAACGGTAAAACCGAAAGAAGTAGTGAAACCGAAAAAGCCTGTGAAGAAGCCGGAGAAGACCGAGGCCGAGAAAGCGGCGGAAGCGAAACGCCTGGCTGAAGCGAAAGCGGAACGTGAACGTAAAGCTGCCGAAGAGGCCGCGAGAAAAAAAGTGGCCGGTGCTTTCGGCAAAGGTTCACAAATGACAGGGAACAAGGGAACATCAGCCGGTGGCACGGGAACGGAAGGCAGTAAGGAAGGTAATTCTTCCACCGGAGCAAAGACCGGAACGGGCGGTTACGGAACTTTTGACCTTGGCGGACGTTCTTTAGGTACGGGCAGTTTGCCCAAGCCTGCTTACAATGTGCAGGAAGAAGGACGTGTGGTGGTGAACATTACCGTGAATCCTGCAGGACAGGTTGTTGCAACCAGCATTAACCCTCAAACGAATACTGTAAACTCTGTTTTGCGGAAAGCCGCCGAAGATGCGGCCAGGAAAGCTCGTTTCAATACAGTGGACGGAGTGACCAACCAGACAGGGACAATCACTTATTATTTTAATTTGAGATAGTATCATTAACCAAAAATATAGGATTATGGGAACTGTATACGCTTTTTTTGCAGACGGGTTTGAAGAAATTGAAGCCTTTACTGCTATTGACACGCTAAGACGTGGCGGACTGAATGTGGAAATCGTATCCGTTACACCGGATGAAATTGTAGTAGGTGCACATGATGTATCTGTTCTTTGTGACATCAACTTCGATAATTGTGATTTCTTTGATGCCGAACTTCTGTTGTTGCCCGGAGGAATGCCGGGAGCAGCTACGCTTGATAAACATGAAGGATTGCGTAGATTGATTCTCGATTTCGCCGCCAAGAACAAACCGATTGCCGCTATTTGTGCTGCTCCGATGGTACTGGGCAAGCTGGGTCTGCTGAAAGGGAAGAAGGCGACTTGCTATCCTAGCTTCGAGCAATATCTGGAAGGTGCCGAATGTATCGATGCTCCGGTTGTTCGTGACGGAAATATCATTACGGGTATGGGACCGGGCGCTGCCATGGAATTTGCTTTGACTATCGTTGACTTGTTGGTAGGTAAAGAAAAAGTAGACGAGCTGGTAGAGGCGATGTGCGTTAAACGCTAAGTTGTCCATGAAGAAATATGTAATCATTGTTGCCGGTGGAAAGGGCTTGCGTATGGGGAGCGACCTCCCCAAACAGTTTCTTCCTGTCGCCGGTAAACCTGTATTGATGCATACACTGGAAGTTTTCCGGAAGTATGATGCGGCAATTCAACTTATTTTAGTCCTTCCACGGGAGCAGCAGGACTTTTGGAAGCAGCTCTGTCGGGAACACGATTTCGATGTGGAACATCGGGTGGCAGACGGAGGAGAAACTCGTTTCCATTCGGTGAAGAACGGTTTGGCATTGGTGCAGGCTCCTGGGCTGGTGGGAGTGCACGACGGTGTCCGTCCGTTTGTCTCGGTAGAAGTGATCCGTCGTTGTTATGATTTGGCAGAACAGCATAAAGCGGTGATTCCGGTTGTTGATGTAGTTGAAACGCTGCGCCATTTAACGGAAGTCGGAAGCGAGACTGTGAGCCGCAATGATTATAAATTGGTGCAGACGCCGCAAGTCTTTGACGTCGAACTGTTGAAGCAGGCTTATGAGCAGGAATTTACTCCGTTCTTTACTGATGACGCCTCGGTTGTGGAAGCAATGGGCGTACCCGTGCATCTTGCAGCAGGTAACCGTGAAAATATAAAAATAACGACTCCTTTCGACCTGAAAGTCGGGAGTGCTCTTTTGTAAATGTTTGATTTAGTCACACGCGACATAAAATTTATCTCCGGTGTAGGTCCTCAGAAGGCGGCTGTATTAAATAAGGAGTTAGGAATCTACTCCTTGCATGATTTGATTTACTATTTCCCCTACAAATACGTCGACCGGAGCCGCATCTATTACATTCACGAGATAGATGGCAATATGCCGTATATCCAACTGAAAGGTGAAATCCTTGGTTTCGAAACGATCGGTGAAGGCCGGCAGCGTCGTCTCACAGCTCATTTCTCGGATGGTACGGGAGTCGTGGACTTGGTGTGGTTTCAGGGAATAAAATACATCCTCGGCAAATACAAACTTCACGAAGAATATATCATCTTCGGCAAGCCGACCGTATTCAACGGGCGCATCAATCTAGCTCATCCCGATGTAGACAAGACGGATGACTTGAAACTTTCCTCCGTGGGACTTCAACCTTATTATAATACAACGGAGAAAATGAAGCGCAGCTTCCTCAACTCTCACGCGATTGAGAAGATGATGGCAACTGTCATTCTGCAGATACAGGAGCCTCTGCCTGAGACTCTCTCTCCCAAACTGTTGTCGGAACATCACTTGATGCCTTTGACAGAGGCTCTGCGGAATATCCATTTCCCGACTAATCCCGATTTATTACGCCGGGCGCAATATAGGCTTAAATTCGAGGAGCTCTTCTACGTACAGTTGAACATCTTGCGCTATGCCAAAGACAGGCAAAGAAGGTATCGCGGCTATATCTTTGAAAAAGTGGGCGACGTATTCAACACGTTTTATACAAAGAACCTTCCTTTCCAACTGACAGGCGCACAGAAACGAGTGCTGAAAGAAATTCGGAATGACGTGGGTAGCGGTCGGCAGATGAACCGTCTTTTGCAGGGAGATGTAGGTAGTGGGAAAACTTTAGTCGCCTTGATGAGTATGTTGCTGGCGTTGGATAACGGCTACCAAGCCTGCATGATGGCGCCTACGGAAATATTAGCGAACCAGCATTACGAAACGATTAAGGAGTTACTGTTCGGTATGGATATCCGCGTGGAACTGCTGACGGGCTCTATCAAAGGAAAAAGGAGGGAAGCCATTCTCACCGGTTTGCTGACAGGAGATGTGAAAATACTGATCGGGACCCATGCGGTTATTGAGGATACCGTTAATTTTTCTTCTCTCGGTTTTGTGGTTATTGACGAACAACACCGCTTTGGCGTGGCGCAACGTGCCCGCCTTTGGAGTAAGAATATTCAACCGCCGCACGTGCTCGTCATGACCGCCACTCCTATTCCCCGGACGTTGGCGATGACTTTATACGGTGACTTGGATGTGTCCGTCATCGACGAACTACCTCCGGGACGGAAACCGATTGCTACTGTTCACCAGTTCGACAACCGCCGGGAAAGCCTGTATCGCTCTGTACGCAAGCAGATTGAGGAAGGACGGCAGGTTTATATCGTCTATCCTTTAATAAAGGAAAGCGAGAAAATAGACCTGAAGAACCTGGAAGAAGGCTATCAGCATATCCTGGAAGAATTTCCCGAATGTACTGTATGTAAAGTGCATGGCAAAATGAAGGCTGCCGAAAAGGATGAACAAATGCAACTTTTCATTTCAGGCAAAGCGCAAATAATGGTGGCCACTACAGTGATTGAGGTCGGGGTGAATGTCCCGAATGCCTCGGTGATGGTCATTGAAAACGCCGAACGTTTCGGACTTTCACAATTGCATCAGTTGCGTGGGCGTGTGGGACGTGGAGCTGATCAGTCTTATTGTATTTTGGTCACCACTTACAAACTGACCGAAGAAACTCGCAAGCGGCTTGAAATAATGGTACAGACCAATGATGGTTTCGAGATAGCGGAAGCCGATTTGAAGTTGCGCGGTCCCGGTGACTTGGAGGGAACCCAGCAGAGTGGTGTCGCTTTTGACTTGAAGATAGCCGATATTGCCCGTGACGGTCAATTATTGCAATATGTCCGTGCGATAGCCGAAGATATTGTAGAACATGATCCCGGTGCACAGAGTCCGGAGAATGAAATACTGTGGCGGCAACTCAAATCCTTGCGGAAAACGAATGTTAACTGGGCTGCCATTAGTTGAAAAAACGGTTAAACATGCAGTTTATTTGCAGGAATGTGTTGCAAAACATGTTTCTTTTCTATTCCTCCCTATTTATAGGGCTTTAACGCCTGAATGTTTGTCTTATTTCCGGCTAATCATCTGAAAAATAGTTAATAACTCTCTTGTTGTTTCATCGGAAAATGCTACCTTTGGAGGAATTTTTTTAGTAAATGTATAGTTTAACCATTAGAAAAGTCGTATATCATGCTTGAAAAAACGCTGGTCATTTTAAAGCCTTGTACCCTCCAACGGGGATTGGTTGGTGAGATTACTCATCGTTTTGAACGTAAAGGACTGCGGTTGGCCGGCATGAAGATGATGCAACTGACTGATGAATTATTGAGCGAACATTATGCCCACTTGAGCAGCAAGCCTTTCTTTCAGCGCGTGAAAGATTCCATGATGACAGCTCCTGTCATTGTTTGTTGTTTCGAAGGTGTGGATGCTATTCAAACTGTCCGTATGTTGGCGGGTCCGACAAATGGACGTCTGGCTGCCCCGGGAACTATTCGTGGGGATTACAGTATGAGCTTTCAGGAAAATATAGTTCATGCTTCTGATTCTCCGGAGACCGCAGCTATCGAGTTAACGAGATTTTTTAAACCGGAAGAAATATTCGATTACAAACAGGCGACATTTGACTACCTGTATGCAAATGACGAATATTAATTGAATTGACAAAGAACGAATGAATTTCAATTGTATTATTAAAACAGGATTGGTAGCTGTTGCGACTATGGTTAGTTTGAGCTCTTTCTCACAAGACCTGATTGCTCGTCAAGCACCGATAGACAAGAAATTAAAAACAGTAGACTCTTTGGCATTGCAAAAGCAAATCCGTGCCGAACAGTCGGAATATCCCGCCTTAAGTCTTTATCCAAACTGGAACAACCAGTATGTACACGCTTACGGAAACGCTATTATCCCTGATACTTATACGATCGACCTGACAGGTTTCCACATGCCGACTCCCAGCACGAAAATCACTTCGCCTTTCGGTCCCCGTTGGAGAAGAATGCACAACGGTCTGGACTTGAAAGTAAATATCGGTGATACTATTGTAGCAGCTTTCGACGGTAAAGTGCGTATTGTGAAGTATGAGCGCAGAGGATATGGTAAATATGTAGTGATCCGTCATGATAATGGATTGGAAACTGTATACGGACACTTGTCCAAACAACTAGTTGAAGAAAATCAGCTGGTCAAGGCCGGTGAAGTAATCGGATTAGGTGGTAATACCGGACGCTCAACCGGTTCTCATCTTCATTTTGAAACCCGTTTCCTCGGAATCGCAATCAATCCTATTTATATGTTCGACTTTCCGAAACAAGATATCGTAGCCGATACCTATACGTTCAGGAGGACTCAAGGTTCGTCGAAACGTGCCGGTTCTCATGACACGCAAGTGGCTGACGGTACAATCCGCTATCATAAAGTTAAGAGTGGTGATACTTTGTCGCGTATTGCCAAGTTGCGTGGTGTATCAGTCAGTACACTTTGTAAGTTGAATCGTATCAAACCGACTACAACTTTGCGCATCGGGCAAGTTTTGCGCTGTTCATAAACAGCATTGCTTATAAAACAGTAATACAACAATACCTTTAGAAGAGGGCACTTTAATATAATTTAGAGTGCCCTCTTTCTGTTTTCACTTAATTATTGTTACCTTTGCGCACTATTTGGAAGAAAATGAAAGATACCAAGCAACAATTTGAACATGTCATCGCTATTTGCCGTGACTTATATTCCAAGAAGCTGCACGATTACGGGCCTGCATGGCGTATTCTGCGTCCGGCTTCGGTGACTGACCAGATTTTTATCAAAGCCAACCGGATTCGTAGTATTGAAACAAAAGGTGTAACTTTGGTTGACGAGGGAATTCGTTCCGAGTTTATTGCGATTGTCAATTACGGTATTATAGGGCTTATTCAGTTGGAACTGGGGTATGCCGAGTCTGCCGACATCAGCATTGAAGAAGCGTTGGCTTTGTATGATAAATATGTCAAAGAGGCTCTGGAACTGATGCTTGCCAAGAACCACGACTATGACGAGGCATGGCGCAGTATGCGTATCAGCTCTTACACAGACTTGATTTTAATGAAAATATACCGTACCAAGCAGATCGAAAGTCTGTCTGGCAACACGTTGGTGTCCGAAGGAATCGACGCCAATTACATGGATATGATTAATTACTCTGTATTCGGATTGATTAAGATAGAATTTGAAGGTTAAGAATTTACATATCATTCAGGAGGTAATAGCGAATATCAGTCGCTTTATTTTGGCGGCTGCATTTATCTTTTCCGGATTTGTAAAGGCAGTAGATCCACTGGGATTCCAGTACAAGATACAGGACTATCTGGCTGCATTCGGAATGGCTTCCTGGTTTCCTTCATTCTTCCCGTTATTGGGAGGTATCGCATTATCTGCCATAGAGTTTTCAATCGGTATCTTTTTGTTCTTTGGTGTCCGGAGAACAGTGGCTTCCACGTTGGCGTTGATGTTGATGAGTTTTATGACACCGTTGACATTGTATCTGGCAATCTTCAATCCGGTGTCCGACTGCGGGTGTTTTGGAGATGCTTGGGTGCTGACTAATTGGGAGACATTTATCAAGAACGTACTCTTGTTGCTTGCTGCAATCGGAGCGTTTAAAGGCAGGAAGATGCTGGTCCGCTTTATCAGTCAAAAAATGGAATGGCTTGTTTCTCTGTACACGCTGTTTTTTGTGTTTACGTTGTCGTTCTATTGTCTTGACCGTTTGCCGGTATTGGACTTCCGTCCCTACAAGGTAGGAAAGAATATACTGGAAGGAATGACGATGCCGGAAGGAGCGAAGCCGAGTGTATATGAAAGTGTCTTTATTTTGGAGAAGAACGGAGAAAATAAAGAATTTACACTGGAGAATTATCCGGATAGCACATGGACATTTGTTGATACACGCACTGTCCTTAAAGAAAAAGGATACGAGCCGGCTATTCATGATTTCTCTATGATAGAACTGAATACGGGAGAGGACATCACGGAAGATGTACTGACTGATATGGGGTACACATTCCTGTTGGTTGCCCATCGGATTGAAGAGGCGGATGATAGTAACATTGATTTGATTAATGAGATATATGACTATTCGGTGGAGCATGGCTATAAGTTTTATTGCCTCACTTCTTCACCGGAGGAGCAGATAGAATTGTGGAAGGACAAGACCGGGGCGGAATACCCTTTCTGCCAGATGGATGATATTACGCTGAAGACGATGATTCGCTCTAATCCGGGATTGATGCTGATTAAGAACGGTACGATTCTGAACAAATGGAGTGATGAGGATATTCCGGATGAATACGTACTGACTGACAAACTGGAGAATCTGCCGTTAGGACAACAGAAGGTCGGTAATGATGTGCATACGGTTGGCTTTGTGTTCTTGTGGTTCGTTATTCCATTACTGCTGGTGCTTGGAGTAGATGTGTTGGTCGTTCGTCGTAGGGAAAGGAGAAATACCAGAAAAGCTGCGGAAGCTAAGAAGCAAAAGAGTGAAGTGCAAAACATCGTTCCGAAGGTTGGTGAAGAACAAAAAGAAGAGGAGCCGGTTACTGATGGCAGTGATGATTGATAAATTGATACTATCTTCATCTTCCGGAAGGAGGAGAGTGGAGATACTACCGAGACTGATTGTCCGGCTTTGATATAAAGAATGGAAATGGATTTATTAACCCTTTAAAAAAAAAACAAAATGAGAAAGAACATTGTTGCAGGAAACTGGAAAATGAACAAAACCCTTCAAGAGGGTATCGCTTTGGCTAAAGAATTGAACGAAGCATTGGCTAACGAAAAGCCTAACTGTGATGTAATCATCTGTACTCCGTTTATTCACCTGGCTTCTGTTACTCCGTTGGTAGACGCTGCAAAGATCGGTGTAGGTGCTGAAAACTGTGCAGACAAAGCTTCAGGTGCATATACAGGTGAAGTTTCAGCTGAGATGGTTGCTTCTACAGGTGCAAAATATGTAATTCTGGGACACTCTGAACGTCGTGCATACTACGGTGAAACAGTTGCTATCCTCGAAGAAAAAGTAAAATTGGCTTTGGCTAACGGTCTGACTCCGATTTTCTGTATCGGTGAAGTGTTGGAAGAACGCGAAGCTAACAAGCAGAACGAAGTGGTAGCTGCACAGATGGAATCTGTATTCTCTCTGTCTGCTGAAGACTTCTCTAAGATTGTCCTGGCTTACGAACCGGTTTGGGCTATCGGTACAGGAAAAACTGCTACTCCGGAACAAGCACAGGAAATCCATGCTTTCATCCGTTCTATCGTAGCTAACAAGTATGGTAAGGAAATCGCTGACAACACTTCTATCCTTTACGGTGGTAGCTGCAAGCCTTCTAACGCTAAAGAACTGTTCTCTAACCCTGACGTAGACGGTGGTCTGATTGGTGGTGCTGCTCTTAAAGTATCTGATTTCAAGGGAATCATTGATGCTTTCAACGCGTAATTAAAACTTATTTCGGGCACGGGCGGATTATATAGTCCGTGCCTAAATACAATTATCAAATGAAGAAACTAGCTTTACTTATCTTGCTGTTTGTTTTGGCTGGCGCCAGTGCACAGGCACAGAACATTGTGAAAAGCCTCGAACGTAACGTTCCGGGACAAGGAAAGGTGACCATTCACCAAGATCCCCGCATCGAGGCTCTGATAGGTATGGAACGTCCTGCAACAGGTGAACAGAAAGTAATAAAGACTTCCGGATTCAGAATCCAGGCGTATGCCGGTAACAATACTCGTCAGGCGAAGAATGATGCTTATCGTGTGTCATCACAGGTAAAAGTGTATTTCCCGGAGCTGGCAGTGTATACTTCGTTCAATCCGCCTCGTTGGCTTTGTCGTGTAGGTGATTTCCGTAGCATTGAAGAAGCGGACGCAATGATGCGTCGGTTGAAAGCTACCGGTGTGTTTAAAGAGGTTTCTATTGTAAGAGACGAGGTTAATATTCCTTTATAATTGTATCATGTTAGAAAAGAAGAAATTGTTTCTCCGAATCTGGAGGAGTTAAAGAGTCATTATCGTAGTATTATAACTTTGTTGGGTGAAGATGCCGAAAGGGAAGGGTTATTGAAAACTCCGGAACGGGTGGCTAAGGCGATGTTAAGCTTGACGAAAGGGTATCACATGGACCCTCACGAAGTGCTTCGCTCCGCTAAATTCCAGGAAGAATATAGCCAGATGGTGATTGTGAAAGATATCGATTTCTTCTCTCTTTGTGAACATCACATGTTGCCGTTCTACGGAAAGGCGCACGTGGCTTATATTCCTAATGGCTATATCACAGGGTTGAGTAAGATTGCCCGTGTAGTCGATATCTTTTCTCATCGCTTGCAAGTGCAGGAACGTATGACGTTGCAAATCAAGGAATGCATCCAGGAAACATTAAACCCGCTGGGGGTAATGGTGGTAGTGGAAGCTAAACACATGTGTATGCAGATGCGTGGTGTAGAAAAACAAAACTCTATTACTACTACTTCTGACTTTACCGGAGCTTTCAACCAGGCAAAGACGCGTGAAGAATTTATGAATCTTATCCAACACGGAACAACATTATAGGGGAAGTTGCCGTGAAATGGATAAAGTTATGCTCCGGCATCAATGAGAAAAGGTATTTGGTTTTGATAAAGGAGATGCTTCCTGTCGGAGGCTACCGCACATATGGCGACGAAAATAATTTATCGCAATACGACTCTGTCTCCCAAACGTTTTGCCATAATACTTTGTATCCCTCTCAAGTCATTATAACGTATCATTAAGGCATTACATTTTTCTTCGTCATGTGCAAGAGCCGGATCCTGCAAGGCATAAAGCATGTGTTTTAATTCTTCCGTGACAATAGCATATTTGAAATTAATCATCAACATCGGAACCAGTTCGTAGAGCCGTTCTTCATCTGTCACAATCTTCTGGGACTTGGAGTGGTATTTGCTAAGTTGATAGCGGACATTAATCAGGTCTACGCTCAATTTGCTGATGACAGGATCGGGATGTGCCAGAAAATATCGTTCCGCTACGAATCCGGCATTATGTATATGTGCGGCAGCCTCCGACAGGATTTGCCGGTGCAACGGGTTGTGGAAAGCCAGATCGTCTTCCTTTAAATCGTTGATAACATATTCAATTACGGTTACCGGAATTTCATTCCCTTCCTCATCTGTTAGGTTACACATAATCTTTTCTCCGTAACGGACCACGGCTTGTAAAATCAACCGTTCAAATTTATAGAACTCCTGTCCCTCTTTACCTTCCTGTGGGATGAAAGAAGCGTAATTGTCTTCTTGCAGGGCAGGTGGAACGTTCAGATAGTTACCGTCGCCATCTACTTCGGGAGCTAGCATGACATCTTCAGGAGGCATAGGTATGCCGTTGTCGGAAGAGGGAGATGCAGTTGCACCGCCTTGTGTCATGTTAGCCGTTCTTTCAGCGATACGGCGGTCACGTTCTGTTTGTTCAGCTCGCTTCTCTGCTTGAGTTTCCCGTCTTTTGGCAACTTCTGATACTAGCAGCTTATCTTCTACATGAAGTAGCTGCGCGCATTCTTTGATATAGACGTCGCGTACAATCGCTTCCGGTATGACGGAGATGCTTTGCACCAGATTACCGATAAGCTCTGCACGTTTGATCGGGTCTTTTCCTGCATCTTCCAGTAATAAGTTGGTTTTAAAACGGATAAAGTCCGTTTCATGTTCTGCAATGAAGGCTTGAAACTCCGTGGAGTTATGTTTGCGGGCAAAAGAGTCCGGGTCGTCCCCATCGGGAAGAAGACAGACTTTGATATTCATACCTTCCTCCAATAACATGTCAATTCCCCGGATAGAAGCCTTGATACCTGCTGCGTCACCGTCGTAAAGCACAGTCATGTTGTTGGTGAACCGGTGAATCATACGGATTTGTCCCGGTGTAAGGGCTGTTCCCGAGGAAGCAACCACATTCTCTATGCCGGATTGATGCATGGAAATGACATCCGTATATCCTTCCACAAGAAAACAACGGTCTTGTTTCACAATCGCCTGTTTGGCAAAATAAATGCCGTATAATTCGTTACTTTTATGATAGATTTCCGATTCGGGAGAGTTGACGTACTTAACTTTTACGCCTTTTGTGGCACTGGCAAGCACACGTCCACCGAAGGCAACTACTTTGCCGGAGAGAGTGTGGACAGGGAAAATGACACGTCCCCAGAAACGGTCCCGCAAACGGTGGTCGTCGGTTTCGTAGCAGAGTCCGGTTTTTACCAGATATTCTTTCTTATATCCTTTTTGTAGCGCTTCCTTGGCAAGTGCATCGTGGCTCTCGGTACAATATCCCAACTGGAATTTCTCGATGATATCATCCCGGAAACCGCGGTTGCGAAAGTAAGCCATACCGATACTGCGACCGTCTACGTGGTTCTTCAGTATATTCTGAAAATAGTCGCGGGCGAAGTTATTGACAATGAACAGACTCTCGCGCTCACTTTGCACCAGCTTCTCTTCATCGCTCAACTCTCTTTCTTTAATTTCGATATTATACTTCTTGGCAAGGTATCTCAGTGCCTCCGGATAAGACATCTGTTCGTGCGCCATGATAAAGTGCACGGCGTTGCCCCCTTGTCCGCAGGCGAAACATTTGCAGAGTCCTTTAGCGGGTGAAACATAAAAGGAAGGAGTTTTGTCACTGTGGAACGGGCACAAACCAACATAATTGACACCACGTTTGCGCAGGGTGACAAAATCCGAAACGACATCCATAATTTGTGCCGCGTCCAATATCCGGTCTATGGTAATTTGATCTATCATTCTTTCTCCTGTGAATCCGTTTTTGCGGATACAAAGGTACACATAAAAAAATCCCCTACAAAGAACTTTTTTGCAGGGGATCGTTAAATCTTACCTATATCGGCCGGGGATTATTTAATCTTTTCCCGGATCTTCGTCAGATACTTTTTCATACCTTCCGCATCTTTGTTTTCGATGATTTCGAGAAGTTTTTTCAATTCTGTCCGGATATTAGTCACTTGTCCCGGAGTGCGTGGGTTGAACAGTATTTCCTGAAGCAGGTAATCATCTTCGCTTAGCAGGCCTTTGGCGATTGCCATGTGCTTTTTTGAACGTAGTTCCCGGGGCTTCCTGATGTTTCATTACGGCAGCAAATACGAACGTCGATACGAACGGAATAGAAAGCGAGTAGGCTACTGTTTCGTCGTGCTCATCAAATGTATATTCGAAGATGTTCAACCGTAATGTCTGGTAGAGGTCTTTGAAGAATATCTTTCCGAGGTGGTCGCCTTCACTGATGATGATGGCATTTTCGCTGCTTAGATTGCTAAGACTTGCGAAAGTCGGGCCAAACATAGGGTGACTGGAAACGTAGCGGAAGCCGCTTTCTTCGTAGAACTTCTTCAGTCCTGTTTTTACAGAGGCAATATCACTAATGATGCAGTCTTTGGGCAGTACGGGCAGCACTTTGCGAAAAGCGTCCAACGTGTACTTTACTGTGACGGCATTAATAACCAGTTCCGGTTCAAATTCCTTAATCTCCTCCAATGTGGTGAAACGATACGTGTTATAGACGAAACGCAACTGGTGCGGGTTGACGTCGAACACGGCCGTCTCGTGTTGAAAGCTCAAAATATCAGTAAAGAAGGAGCCCATTTTGCCGGCTCCAAGGATTAATATTCTCATATTCTTATTTATTAAAGTTTCGCATATACTGCCTTCCGTATGGCTTTCTCTCTCAGAGGGAAGGGTACCGGTAGGGATGAGGTATATTTTTCTTTTAAAAAGGTATATTCATTATTTTTCCTACCACCTCCCCCTACGGGTACTCCTCCTTCCCGAAGGAGGAGAAGCTATGCAGAAAGCTTACGAAGCTTCAGTTTATTACCTGATTATTTATTAATAATTTCCATTTGTTGACGAACGGATTCTTCATGGATTGCTTCAAATATTTTTTTCATAAACTCTGCATCCATGCCGCATTGTTCACCTTGTGCACCGCGCTTTTCAAGAATCTCATTATAACGTCCGGCTTGAAGGACGGTGATTCCGTGTTCTTTTTTGTAAGTACCGATTTCGCGGGCGATGCGCATTCTTTTTGCTAATTCCTGAATGATGTTATCATCGCATTCATCGATTTGCTTACGAAGTTGGGACAAGCTTTCGGTAGTCTGGGTTTCGGTGCGGATAACCAGTAAATTGAGGATATAGTCGAGTACGTCCGGAGTAACTTGTTGAGAAGCATCGCTCCATGCGCAATCCGGGTTGCAGTGGCTTTCTACAATCAGACCGTCGAAATTCAAGTCCATAGCCTGTTGGCAAAGCGGTGCTACCAACTCACGTTTTCCACCGATATGGCTCGGATCACAGAAAATCGGAAGATTAGGGATACGGCGGCGTAGTTCGATAGGAATATGCCATTGGGGGAGGTTGCGGTATATCTTTTTATCGTAGCTGCTGAAACCTCGGTGGATAGCACCCAGACGCTTCAAACCAGCGTTGTTGATACGTTCCAGTGCTCCGATCCATAATTCGAGATCCGGGTTCACCGGGATTCTTAACCAATACAGGGATATCAACCCCTTTCAGTGCGTCAGCGATTTCCTGTACGGCGAAAGGATTGGCAGTGGTGCGTGCACCTACCCAAAGAATATCGATTCCCGCTTTCAGACATTCGTAAACGTGCTTGGCTGTTGCTACCTCTGTAGAAACATACATTCCAGTTTCTTTCTTCACCTCTTTCAACCAGGCAAGACCTTCTACACCGATACCTTCGAAACCTCCCGGTTTGGTACGCGGCTTCCAGATTCCGGCACGATATATTTTTTGTCCTTTAGCAGCCAGTTGTTTGGCTGTATCCATTACTTGTTCTTCTGTTTCTGCGCTACACGGGCCGGCAATGACAATCGGTCTTTTAGCTTCAACGCCCGGTAATAAAATTGATTCGAGTTCCATATTCTTATTTGTTTTTTATTCTTTTAATTCTTTCCAGAGCTTCTGCCAGCTTATTGTCCTTGCAGCAGAGCGAGA
>VOFB01003948.1_pt1 | contig 47007 bp, 76 predicted proteins | sample 5384141 | NCBI WGS metagenome assembly VOFB01 (sample SAMN12384721, study PRJNA508395) | human gut metagenome | isolation source: healthy gut A | host: Homo sapiens | reverse complement strand
ATTACGTATTGTCTTTGAAATGTGATAGAATAAAAACATAAGAGAACGCATGTTTGCAATGATGCAAAAATAGGAGGGCAGTGAATGATATACAAGACAAGTTACGATTCGCCGTTGGGCAGTTTGTCGCTGTTAGCAGACGAAAAGGGTCTGACGGGGTTGTGGTTTGTAGAAGCAGAAACATTTTTTGCTTATGGACGACGGGATTTGAGGCAGATGCGGCGGACCCGTTGAAACCGCGGGGATGGGAGTTTGCCGCTGCATCTGAAGCTGAGCGCTGGCTGGATCTTTTATTTCGCGGGGAAAAAGCCTGGATTTTGACTTTACCAATTAACTTTGTCAGGAACCGAGTTTCAGAAGAAAGTCTGAAGATTCTATGCACAATCCCGGTGGTGACCATGACCTACGGACAGATCAAAAGCAGCCAGGTGGCAGAGCAGGGGCATCACGCGTATGTCGGCCCAGGCGATTGGCGGCGCAGTCGGGCATAACCCGCTGAGCATTATTGTTCCCTGCCACCGGGTTGTCGGCGCGAACGGCAGTCTGACCGGATATGGCGGCGGCATCGACCGTAAACTCAAACTGCTTACATTAGAAGGCGTTGATATGAGCAGGCTTTTTATGCCGAAAAGGGGACGGCGTTATAAAACCACAATATGGACAAAACTGATAAGAGAAGTACGAACGCGTACAGAAACCCAAAATTTTTCGCGCTTTGTTTATCCGTGCGGTATTGTTGTAATGCGAAAACAAGCGCAAAAAAATTTGCACATCAAACAGACGCTTGCATTTACAAGAGAGAATTGCTTTGATTGTGTAAGGTTTTCTTTTTGTGAAAAAGTCGAAAGAGCAAGATTTTTTTGCAGGTAAAAAAGGAGAATGACAAGGCTGCCGGAAAGACCAACTGAGAAAACTGCGCACAAAGCGCAAAAAAATTTGCTCAAATAATGCAAAAAAATTGCACAAGGTAACGAAATTTAGAAAAATTCTGCGCTGAAGAGCGCGCATGATTGAAATTTTGTTTTGATGAAAACACCGAAAAATAATATGTTTTTGAAAACAACAAGAAAAACGCAATAACAAGTATACAATGTGCAGGAGGTCGAATGGCATATTACTTTGCTTTATATTAAAATTAAATTGTTACTCAACAAATTTTGTTTTGAAAAGGAGATTAAGTAAAATGAAAACGTAAAAGTAATCCTTTGGGGATTAGGCGCTATGGCGGCGCATCGGCAAAATGCTTACAAAGAAAAAGGCGTAGATATGCGTCGGCGCGATTGATATCGGAGCAAAAGTAGGCAAGAGCTATATGAAGTGCCGGGCATCGTAAAGGGCGACAGAGAAGACGTAACGTCGGAACCCGGAAGAAGTCATCAAACCGGGCGTGGCAGATATCGTTGTTGTTTGCACGAACCCTTCACAAAAGACGTATTCGACAAGCTGGTTTGTTATGGAAAGAGGCATGAACGTTATCACTTCCGCGGAAGAAATGGCTTATCCACAGGCACAGGAACCGGAATTGGCTAAAAAATTAGATGAAATCGCGAAGAAGAACGGCGTATCCGTTATGGGTACCGGCATCAACCCGGGTCTCATCATGGACCTGCTGGTCGTGCTGTGGACAGCGGCTTGCGAAGAAGTAAACCATGTAACTTCCAGAAGAGTTAATTCTCTGTCTCCGTTCGGACCGGCGGTTATGGAAGAGCAGGGTATCGGCATCTCTGTTGAAGAATTCAACGAAAGAAAAGCAAACGGTACGATGGCGTCACGTAGGCTTCGAATCGATGATGATCTGTGACGCTCGGTTGGAAGTGGGATGACTTCGGTCAGGATATGGAACCGATCGTCACCGACGTTGACAGAAAGTCTCCTTACGGCTTCGCGGCAGCAGGACAGGTTGCAGGCGTTGCAATGAAGGGCTGGGTCAACATTGACGGCGAAAGAAAGATCGACATGGATCATCCGCAAAGAGATTGAACCGGAGCAGGTTGGCGTACACAGGCGACTATGTCATCTTAGATGCAGTACCTCCTGTCAACATGGTCAACACACCGGAGATCGAAGGCGGTATCGGCACGATGGTTATGATCATGAACTGCATTCCGCACTGCATCAACGACGCAGGTCTGATCACGATGCTGGACATCCCGGTTCCACATGCGATCATGGGTGATTTCAGAGATCGATCAAAGAAAATAAGAAGATTGTGAAGTAGCGAATCTTTCGATTTATATGCGACATGTCGCCGGACGGCGTTGCCGCAAGGAGGATCTGATATAATTCCGGCGCCGCCCAGAAATTGAGGGGCGAATCTTTTGATTTATATGCGACATGCGTCGCCGGACGGCGTTGCCGCGTTGAGGATTCGATATAATTTCCTCGGCCGCCAGAAATTAGAGGGCGAATCTTTGATTTTACAGAACATCATAAGGAGATAGACAAAATGGCTAAAAAGGGATTGGGTTGCATTCACAGCATCGTGCTGAAGGCAGAGGAGAGAACTGCGAAGCTGCCGGAAGACACGAAAAATGCGACCTGCAACAATGGACAAAGGGTTTCCTGCAGAATGAAGAAGCAAAGCTCGGTGACGAAGTTACCGTTAAGACTGCAGTCGGCCGTCTGGTAGAGGGTACTTTGATTGATGAAGCCCTTGCTATACACACAGCTATGGCAAATTTGTACCGGAAATTATCGAAATAGACAGACAGTTGAGAGATCATGAATTTCGGAGGTGAAGCATAATGGCATTGGCAAAGACTATCAGTCCGTCATGGGCAGATCCAACGAAATTCAAAAAAAGCCTCTCCGGGCTTGACTACGCTGACTTTGAGACCCTCTCCGATTTCCTTCGACTATGACGCTTTTGATGAAATCCACAGGATATACGTTAGACGAAATCGAAAGAATTCAAGGACTGCACGGTGTCGGCAACACACCGCTTCTGGAACTCAGAAACATTACCAAATTAGCGCGTAAATACGCGAAACCGGGCTTTGGCGCGAGAATCTTCGCCAAAGATGAATCCTGCAACGCTTCCGGGTCCTTCAAGGACAGACGCGCGGCGTGCGCAGTCGCTCACGCGAAGAAATTAGGCTATAAGGGCGTTATGGCTGCGACCTCCGGCAACTACGGCGGCGGTTGCTTCTCAGGCCGCGATGCAGGGATTAAACTGCATCATCGTCCAGGAATGCTACGACTCCCATGGTGTCGGACAACCGGAGATCGTTGAGAAGGCGAGAAAATGCGAAGCGCTCGGCGCGGAAGTCGTTCAGCTGACCGTTGGACCGGAATTGTTCTACTCCTTCCTGTCCATCATGGAAGATACCGGATACTTCAACGCTTCCTGTATTCTCCGTTCGGCATTGCCGGCGTGGAAACCTTAGGATATGAGATCGCGACACAGTGCAGAGAAAAGCTCGGCAAGGATCCTGACGTCGTTGTTTGCACAAACGCGGGCGGCGGCATGGTGACCGGTACGGCGCGCGGACTGCTCAAAGCAGGCTGCAAGGCAGAGGTTGTTGCTGCTTCCATCGACTTAACGGGACTTTCCATGGCGTCCGATGTGGACTTCAATAAAAAATCCTGCACGACAGGACACACCGGTTTCGGCGTTCCTTTATGCTACCGATCCGGACCACTCCGACGTTCCTCGTTCCGCGTTCATGTCCGCTGAGATATATGGACAAATATCTCACGACGACACAGGGTGAGGTTATGTATATGACCGAAATGCTGGCAAATCTGGAAGGTATCGAAAGAGGTCCTGCGGGAAATACCGCGCTGGCGGCTGCTTTCTCCTATGCGCAGGAACTTCCGGAAGACGCGATCGTCGTAGTTTCCGAGACCGAATACACCGGCGCGGGTAAACACATCCAGCCGCAGGACTTGATTTTGCAAGAGACAACGGCATCGACATCAAATTCGGAGATCCGAAGGACGATAAGCCTGGTACAAACCTGATCTTACCGGCTAACCCTGGTCTGATCAAGCATAAAGTGGCTGACATCGAACACTTCCGTAAGTCTCTGATTAAGAAGGCAGTTAAGAAAGCCGGCGTAAAGCCGACCGCTGCCGACCTGGAATTCCTCGCGGTTGAGACAAAGACAGATGTTGACTTTGTTAAGAAAACGCTGGAAGCAGAAGGCTTACTGTAGGATAGAAACTTCACACATGCTTCGGAGCGCTTTGCCGGCGCCCGAAACCTGTGAATAAATGAAAGGAATTATAAGGATGAAAAGAGCAGACGATTTTGAAGTAAGAAGAAAGCATATCGCAGAACTTACGGATGAAGAACTTTATCAGAGATTCTGGGAGCTGACCGATCAGGTCGTTGATCCGCTTTTGGAACTCGGCAGAAAGAATACGACACCTTCCGTAGAAAGATCCGTTTTACTGAGAATGGGAGTATCCTCCTTTAGATTGCGATGCCAATCGTGAACCACGCGATGGATCACGGTCTGATGGGCAAGGGCTCATGGGACACTGCGTCTATAAGCTGTCCAAAATGGAAGATATCTCGATCAGAGAAGCCAGCATTAAGCTCGAAGGGCGAAGGCTGGGACAAATTATGGAAGCGTTCAAGGGAGGTAAGTAAGATGACAGAATTAAAGAGAAACGAAAAAATCGATATTGTCGAACTGCTGAAAGACCTTGACAAATACGAACCGAGAAGAAGAGGCTGGGAGAGAGAAAGCTGACAATCAGCACATGGGACCGTTTGAGTACCGTGAGATTTCCAAGCCGTTGAAGCAGAGCGTTCCGCTGCCCCCTGCAAAATTCATGGAAGACATTGACCCACAGCCGATGCAGACCATCACTACAGAGATCGCTTCCGGAAGATTCGAGGACGATATCCGCAGAATGAGAATGGGCGCTTGGCACGGCGCTGACCATCTGATGGTTATCCGTCACATGGGTCAGTCTCACATCGACGGTCTGATGGAAGGTACACCGCAGGGTATCGGCGGTGTTCCGATCACCAGAAAAGCAGATCAGAGCACAGAGAAAAGCCATCGACATGATCGAGGATGAAGTTGGTCGTCCGATCAACTATCACTCCTATGTATCCGGCGTTGCCGGTCCGGACGTTGCTGTACTGTTCGCGGAAGAAGGCGTAAACGGCGCGCACCAGGACCCACAGTACAACGTTCTTTACAGAGATATCAACTGCGTCAGATCCTTTGTAGATGCTTGTGAATCCAAAAAATCATGGCTTGGGCAGACATTTTGCAGATTGACGGTGCGCACAATGCGAACGCGACCGCAAGAGAAGCATGGAAGGTACAGCCGGAACTGATCGTACAGCATGCCATCAACTCTAGATTCTCCCGAGAAGGTAGGCATCAAGCCGGAACTGATCTCCTTATCGACCGTACCGCCGACAGCGACACCGGCGCCTTGTATGTATATGGACCTGCCTTTACGCGGTAGCACTCAGAGAAATCTGCAACAGATATAAGATGAGAGCGCAGATGAACACCAAGTACATCGAATCCTCCACCCGTGAGGCGACGGTGACCCACGTGCTCAACATGCTCATTTCAAGCTCACGAGCGCGGACATTCAGTCCACCATCACGCCGGACGAAGGCCGTAACGTGCCCTGGCACATCTATAACATCGAGGCATGCGACACCGCGAAACAGACTCTGATCGGCTTAGACGGCATCATGGATATGGTAGAGCTCAAAAAGGACGGTCCGCTGAGAGATATGGCCAGAGACCTGAAAGAAAGAGCTTGCTTGTTCATGGAAGAAATCGTAGAGAACGGCGGCTACTTCCAGGCAGTTCAGGATGGCTTCTTCGTTGACTCCGCGAAAATATCCGAAAGAAACGGCGACGGCATCGCGCGTAAGATCGAGGGCGGCGTAGGCTATGGCTTTATCTTTGAGAGAGATGAAGATTACATGGCGCCGGTAACCGCGCACTATGGCTATAACAACGTAGAACAGTACGGCGGAGACCCTGAAACCCATCCGCGCTGATCGGCGGCTGTACGTTTGAAGACAGAAGCAAGATCGTTTACATTGACGAGCTTGATGAAGAGGATAACGTAAACGTAAGACTCGCGAAGGTCGCGAAATACAGAACCGGCGAAGTTATCACACCGGAAGTGGAATGGTGCGGCGACAGAGTGGTTATGGTTACCATGATGCTTCCGACCAACAAGCGTGTTGCAGAAGCAGCGGCGGTTGAATTAGGTAAGAAGTTAGGTCTGGTTGATCCGGAAGTTATCTCTGCGGAAGTGATGCAGGATGCGGAAGGTACCAGAATCGAATTGAAGGGCAGAGTGGACTTCGATATCGACTTGACAACTCTTGAAATTCCACCGGAGACCACATTATCTGGACAGACAAAGAGCTTTATGATGAATTCGAAGGACACGAACACATGAAGGTTGTTCTGCGGTACAGTCGGTGAAGACGAACACCGTAGGTATGAGAGAGATCATCAATATCAAGCACGGCGGTATCGAAAAATGGGGTATCGAATGCGTATACCTCGGCACTTCCGTACCGGTAGAAAAGATGGTTGACGCTTGTATCGAAGAAAATGCACAGGCGATCCTCGCTTCCACAATCATTTCCCACGACAATGTTCACTACAAGAACATGAAGAGACTGCACGAACTCTGCGTGGAAAAAGGTATCAGAGACAAGGTTATCATCTGCGCGGGGCGGCACACAGGTTATTCCGGAAGAAGCCGTCGAGACCGGTATCGACATGGGATTCGGACGTAACTCCCACGGTATCGACGTTGCTACCTTCTTAGCTGAAGAAAGACAGAGAAGAAGAGGCGAAAGAAAAAAATAAACTCCAAAACAAAACAAAATGAAACCCTAGGGGCTGGGCCGGATGCCCAGCCCCTTTGTTTATGATTCCGGAAATATCACCGGGCGATATTTCCGAATCACGACAAAAAAGCACCCTTTACGGAGCGAAGACTCATGAATGAGCGCCATGCGCACATAGAAATCACAGGTTTCGTTATGTGCACTTTGCCCGGCCAGAAACACTGCAAAGCAGGACAGCCCATTGCGACGTGATCAAGACTCCCGCCGGCGCGGGAAAAATATCGAAAATGGAATGCTACACATGAAACCCTTTTGTGTGTTATACTACCTTCAGTTGACAAGAGCACATCAACGCATGCTTCGTTCTCGTCTCAGGCTTACGTCCAGTAAGCTTTTCGTCCTGCGGCCTTGCCTGTGCAGAAATTTCAAGCCGCCAGGTTCCAAGGAAGTTTGCAGAGAAAATATTTGCCTCTGCGCGAGACGAATGAGCGAGGCGTAGTGGTGCTACGGTGAGCGAAAACAACAAAGTGCAGAAGCAAATAGGTCTTTGCAAACCGTGTGTGCCTTTGTCAACTGAAGGTATAGATTAAATAGAAATCGCAATACAAGCATAGGGAGAAAAGAACATCAATGGACAAACAAGAATGGCCGCAATAGGCCGAAAACATCATCAATGGGTACTTAACAAGACAGGACGGGTGCTTTGACGATCAGATGCACGCGACGCTGGTCGCTTGTGATTATGAGGCGCAGTCGGTAACGATAAGAGTTTTGAAACACAGAAAATGGCAGATCAACGAATGGGGCGGCATTCACGGCGGTGCAATCGCGGGCATGTTTGATACCGCGTTCGGAGTCGTAGTGGATTTCATCGCCGGCGTAAATGAAGCGACGACGGTAGACATGAATATTTCCTATCGCCCGCTGGATTACGGTCAGCATACCGCAGTCACCGTTTATACGGTTAAGACCGGGCGGAAGATCATTCGCCTGCGCGCGGAGATGGTTTACAAGGAAACAGGCAAACTCGTGGCGACCGGCGTCGGCACCTGGATGCCGTATAGGCATCCGGAATTCTAATGCAGGATGAAATGAAAGACAGCCTTATCAGGATAAAAAAATCAATGGGCGCAAAGTATAAAAAGGAGGACAGGAATGAAAGTAGACGTTTAGTTGCGGAGATCGGCTCGACGACGACCGTTGTCAATGCGTTCAAAAGACCTTGACAGCGAAAATCCGGTTTTTGGGCGCAGGGACAGCGCCGACTTCGGTGCTGGAAGGCGTGTTCGTATCGGACTGCAGGGGCTATCGATGATCTCTGTAGGAAGATGAACGATTGACAGTTTGGAATATGATGAAATGCTGGCAACCTCGTCCGCGGCAGGCGGCTGAAGATGACCGTCCATGGACTGGTTTATGATATGACTGCCAAAGGCAGCGAGAAAGCGGCACTCGGCGCGGGCGGCATCATTCACGATATTACGGTCGGCAGATTGAGAAGAAGCGATTTGGCGAAATCAAGGAAATCAACCTCTGATTCTGATCGCGGGTGGTGTGGACTACGGCGAACGGGATACCGCAATCTATAATGCAGAAATGATCCGCAATATGGGACTGCATACCCCGGTTGTGTATGCCGGCAATGAAAAACCAAGATGAAATGAAACTGATCTTCGATGAAGAAAGCGGACAGGAGCTCTATCTGGTCGATAATGTCTATCCGAAGATCGACACCTTGAACGTCGAACCTTGCCGCAAGGTCATTCAGGAGGCCTTCGAGGACAACATCACCAAGGCGCCGGGCATGGAGCACGTCAGGAGACATGGTAAACGGTCCGATCATTCCGACACCGGGAGCGGTTATGGAATGTACCGAGAAGCTGCTGTATGACTGCATCGGCGACTGTATGGTCATCGATGTCGGCGGCGCGACTACCGATGTGCACGCCGTAACCGAGGACTCCGATGCGGTTGCCCGCATTCTGACCGCGCCGGAACCGAAAGCAAAGCGAACCGTAGAGGGCGACCTCGGCGTATACGTCAACCGCATGAAAAGTCATTGAATCCATCGGCGAAGAAAAGCTGCGCAAGGAATGTGAGGAGAAGCGCACATCGATCTGGACAAAACACTGGAAACGTGGCAATCCCAAGGACGGAAGACGAATTCAAACTGGTAGAACGCCTGACGGAAGAGGCTGTCTTTGCGGGCAGTCGAACGTCACGCCGGTCAAATTCGCTATGTCTACGGACCGACCGGAAGACAAACCCTGGCAGAGGGCAAAGACCTGACGCAGATTAAATATCGTTGGTACCGGCGGTGCGCTGACCAGACTGCCGCATCGCGTGGAGATCATGCAAAAAGTACCGAAGGATAACGAAACGGGTATGAAGCTTTATCCGCCGGAATCTGTCAAGATCCTGGTCGATAACGACTATATCATGGCATCGCTGGGCGTACTCCAAGACCCACAGGCAGGGCGCCATCCGCCTGCTGGCCAGAGTCTGCACATGGAACTGAAAGAAAACGAGCACGTTGTCAACAAAGCTGCTTTTATTGAAGAACTGCAGCGGATGTCCGCCGCCCGCAAGGCGAAGGAGGAAGAAACGCGCAACACATGGACGAGATGGAAGCGATGGGCTACGATTTGACCGATTATAAAGGAAGCCTTAGCAGAAAAATCGGCGGCGCGACGAAGGAAGAAGGGAAGCGGCGAAAAAAAGAGGCCTTCTTTGCATGATCGTACGATCAAGAAGGGTGCGGATTTAGTCGAACATGCAGAGCAACCGGCAGACGGCGCAAAAATCTTCCGATGCATCGGTAACTGGCGCGATGTGGATGATTACGATCCGGCACAACACGTCATGCGCGGCGCGGAGAAGTGGACGGCAGACCAAACTGCAACCACGAGTGCTGGGCATGTATGAAAGCACTGCCCGTATCGTGATAAGGATGCCGGCAGACCGTAGAATAAAAATAAATCGCTATTAAGCGATGCAAGGAAACGAAGGTAAAACGAAAATAACAAAAAGCCCTGGTGCAGAAAGGACGAAAACATGTATCCAAGACTGGTCGTGGACCTGAAAAAATTAAAAGGCAATCTTGATGCCTGTGCAAATCGTAAAAAGAAGACGGAGGCTGTTCTCTGATGATCGTAACCAGGACTTTGTGCCGATCCGGAGATGCGCGCATGGTCGCGGCCCATCCCGCAGTAGAATTTATGGCAGATTCTCGTGTGGCGAATATCAAAACCTACGCGCAGAGGCCAGCAAAGGGCAAAAAAGACTGTTCTGCTGAGACTTCCGATGGCGTGTGAAACGGCGGAGGTCGTAAAATATGTGGATCTCAGCTTCAACTCGGAGCTTGCAACCATCAGACTTCTGAATGAAGAGGCAGGCAAAATCGGCGTAAAAAGCACAACATCCTGCTGATGATCGACATGGGCGATCTGAGAGAGGGGATTTTTATCAGAACGAAGACCAGATCTTCTCAGCAGTGGCAGAAATCCTGACCATGCCGAACATCAATCTTTTACGGCGTCGGCGTCAACCTCACCTGCTACGGTGCGATTATTCCGAAGCAGGATAATCTGGGCGGACTGGCGGCCATCGCACGCAAAATCGAGGCACAGTTCGATATCAAGCTGAACGTGATTTCGGCGGCAACTCAGTTCCATCTACTTGATCTGGAAGAAGGTCTGCCGGAGGGTATCAACAACCTCAGACTCGGAGAATCCTTCCTGCTCGGCAATGACACCGCCTACGGCGAAACGGTTCCGGGTGCGTACACGACACCATGACGCTGGAAGCGCAGATCATCGAGTTCAAAGAAAGCCATCCCTGCCGATTGGCGAGGTCGGCGTGGACGCGTTCGGTGAAAAGCCGTATTACGAGGACAGGGGGGATGATGAAACGCGCCATCATCGCGGTCGGTAAACAGGATACCGACCTCGGCGGTATGCATCCGACAGACACGCAGATTGAAATCATGGGCGGATCCTCCGACCATACGATTTTAGATGTTACCCACGCGGACAAGAGATACAAAGTCGGTGACGTTGTTTCCTTTACGCTGGAATACGGCGCGATGCTCAAACTGGCAACCAGTCCGTATGTCGAGAAAGCGTATATCAAATAACGCAGGCAAAGGGCTATCAAGAACTATAAAGACAAAAGAGCGCAAGACAAAATCCCGGATTTCGTCTTGCGCTCTTTCATTCTTCTTTTTCGAAAATCAAATCCATTTCCTGCGTATGCCCTGTCCCGCGCTGCTTTGTGGGGATATATCCGACATATCTCCATCCGTCTCCGGCTCTTTTTCAATAATCGAGCAGTAATTCTCAATGTTATAAACATTACCGGGCCAAAGCCCAAGCCTCCAAAATGACAGCTGACGGTCTCATATTCGTATTTATACATTCATAATTTATGCGTACTGCCATAATAATGCGTACTTTTCCCATGTATGGTAGTAAAGCTCTCTGCCAGATGCCGCGATCATTTGTGCAACCAGATTTTCATATAAGAATCCGAGATTAGCCGGTAATTTGTCAGAAAGCAGCTTTGCGTACACATCATTTTCTGTCACCGGTCGATCCATAAACATCAATGTAACAAACAATCCTGTATCTGCGATAGAGTTTGTAACTGTCAAAATCCTTTGTGTCTGCTAAACTCACACGTGGATCGGTTGAATTATAACACGGCAAAATTGTTTTTGAATCAGTCAGCTCATATAATAATTCTTCTGCCTTGGTATTATTTCTTTTTCCAATTGCTGTGGTAATACGATATTTTCTTGCATCCTTTGCCAGATGAGCCGGAATCGAATGATACAATGCAGAAATTCTTCCAGACGCATCAATTTTCTTAAAATCCATAATTACTGCCCGTGGCATCACAGAATTCTTCGTAATCCATGGGGTATACTTCCAGTTTCATTTCCTCTGATGGAATCAAGATGTCCTTTACATTTTTCTTTATCGAAATCAAAGAGCCTGTTTCCAAATAGCTGTATCTGCCGTCATGTACAAGATGCTTTATTGCCTGTCTGGCTTTTGGAAACAACTGTACTTCATCAAAAAATAATGAGGGAATCATGTTCATACAATGTGATTCCGGTTTCTGCCTGCAGTCTCAGGAAAAAAATATTCAAATTTCCTATATCATTAAAACATTCTAGAATGTTATTTGTTGCTTTAGAAAAATCTATCAAAATATAAGATCTATATTCATTTTTTGCGAAAGGTCTCCGCAATGGTCGACTTGCCAACCCGCCTTGCGCCTTCCAGCAAGACAGCATATTTTTCTGAATATAGTTCTTTCCATTCCAATAATTTATGGTATGCTTTTCTTTTTTAAAAACCATAAGCACCTCCGCCTGTATAAGCATAGTATATCAAAAATGTGCATTTCTTCAACATAAATATGTTCTATTATGTTCATTTATTCAATATTATATACGGTGTGTTTGCACTTAAATTCAAAAAAACGTTTTACATGACGCTTTGTAAAACGTTAAAAAGCGGAAGTTGCAGTAAGATTGACTTGCTACCGGTTTGCCGTCATTCCTCTTTTTCGAAAATCAAATCCATTTCTGCGTATGCCCTGTTCCGCGCTGCTTTGGGGATATATCCAACATATCTCCATCCGTCTCCGGCTCTTTTCTCAATAACCGAGCGGTAATCCTCAATGTTATAAACATTACCGGAGACAAATCCCCAGCCTCCAAAATCACAGCTGACGGTCTCATATTCGTATTTATACATTGATTTCCTCCTTACAATTTGCGATTTGTGCATCATCATATTTTATGAGGCGGGAAATATCGCTTGCGATGTTCCTGCCTCATGATAAAAAGTATCTTTATACGTACCGGAATATCTGCCGCGGGCAGTCGCGAGCGCGCCTAACCGCTTAAATTTTCTCGAAGTCCTCCGCGCCGTGCTTGCACAGCGGGCAGATGAAATCAGGCGGCAGGGTGTCGCCTTTCGTAAACATAGCCGCAGATCTTGCAGACATAGCCATGCTTTTCCTCTTCGATCTTTGGCTGCGGCTTCGGTTTGATGTGCTCAAAGTAGTAGCCGTAGGTAACAGAAGGTGCGTCGCGCAGGACTGCCGCTTCCGTGACCTCCGCGATAAAGAGCGTATGCGTGCCGTAATCGTAGGAGTCGATGACCTTGGCGGAGAGGAACGCGTTGGTGCCGAGTGTCAATAAGTGAGTCCGTTCTTGCTCCTGCCGATATGCTCCAAATCCGTAAACTTGTCCGTATCCTTGCCGCTGGCAAAGCCAGAAACGCTTGAAGGTATCGAAGGGAAGCGTCCTCTGCCAGAACAGATACGTTAAAGACGCCTGTATGAAGAATCATGTCGTGCGTGTAATTTGCTTTATTGACCGCGATGTTGATCCCTGCCCGGCGTGCTGGTCAGTTGTGCCGCGGTGATTGATGATGCGACCGTTGTCCTTACCGTCAGCCTGCGCAGTCAGCACAAACAGCCCGTAAGAGAACTTATGGAATACCGCAGGATCAATCTTGGCTTCAGCCATGGCAGATTCGTCGATCATCGGTTTTTCGAAGCGCGGAATCGTGTCAGAGATTGCTTTGACCAATGCATCGATTTCGGCGGCTTTGTTCCGGCGCGAGCGAGGATTTGAGCGTCAGCGTCTCATTCAAAATTGTCATATCCTTACAGCTTTCGATGATCTGGCGCATCAGTTTGCCGCTGGTCGGCGCCCAAGAACCCGTTTTCGACAAAGGCTACGGTACGGTTTGAATATTGTGCGCCGCCAGGTCATGCAAACGGCTCCTCCATGGAAACAAAGATACCGGCGTTATAGGTCGTTGAGGCGAACAGCAAATGACTCCATTTGAACGCCACCGCGATGATCTCGGGGCAGGGGTGACGGACACATCGTACATGACCGTTTTGACGCCGAGGTCGCGCAGTTTTGAAGAAACATCTCCGCAGTATTTTTCGGTGTTGCCGTAGACCGAAGCGTAGGCGATCAGCACGCCGGTTTCCTCCGACGGTAGGTTAACTCCATTTCACGTATTTGTCAAAATAATCTTCTAAAATTTCTTCTCCATACGAAGTTATGCGACGGGCAGATCATCTTGAGATCCAGCCCATGCGCTTTTTGAGGATTGCACCTGCCGGACCATATTTTGCCGACAATATTGCAGTAATAGCGGCGGCCTCGTCCATGTATTCATTGTCAAAATCTACTTCATCAGCAAAATCGCACCGTTGAGAGCCCCGAAGGTGCCAACGCGTCCGCGGAGAACAGCGTTCCGGTCGTCTCATCGTAGGTTACCATGACCTCCGGCCAATGCACCATCGGCGCGAAGAGGAATTTTAGCTTGTGGTGTCCGGTGGAGAGCGTGTCGTTTTCCTTGACAACAAAGGCTTTGCCGCTTAGATCCAATTGGAAAAATTGTTGGATCATCGTCCAGAATTTTTTGGTTGCAGACGACCTTCGCGTTCGGATAACGCAGAAAAGTTCCATCAGGGTTGCCGGAAATGGTCCGGTTCCATGTGCTGAATGACGACAAAATCCAGATTTTTGCCGTTCAGCGCGTGCGCCAGATTTTCAAAGAAGGTTTACCGACCGCCTTGTCCACCGTATCAAAAAAAAAGAACGTTGATATCGTCGAGCAGCAGATAAGCGTTGTAGGAAACGCCGCGCGGGACGGAGTAAACTCCCTCGAACATTGCAAGGCGCCGATCGTTGGCGCCGACCCAGATGAGATCATCTGTAATTTTTTTTGTACAATACATTTTTAACCTCCTGTCGTATTCAGGTTTTGCCTTGTGTATTTTTTGTAAGTGTCGATAAAGCTATTATACAATGGATACCCCATGCGAGGCAATGCGTAACAGCGAAGAAAAATTTTTCATCCTTTTCCTTCTGTCTGTGTTTGCGCTGTTTTTCTTTGCTTGCGCTGTCATCAGATAAGCAGGCTGCGGTAACATGGCATGCGAAAATTTTGGAAGAATGAAAAAAGCGTATTTCGCTGTGCGTTCTTTGGCTGATAAACTTTCTGTGGGATTCTTTCGCGACCGGATATTGAATACCCACTACCACTTGTTGCATACCTTCTCCGCGAACCCCCAAAAAGTCTTTCACTTTGATTACGGTGCCATCGTCAAGGACGGCGCGCCCGGTGAACCTGCCGAATACTTGATGCTGGTCAGAGGAGATCAGTTTAATGTCTGTACAGGCCGCGCGGTCGATGATCGGCACAAAGTCCATCTCAAAACGGCCGTCATCACTGCAAAAGGTCCATGGGGACAGATAATCCTCTATGTAAATCAGCGGGTATCTACGACGCAGCCCGCGCTTCCAGCTGCAGCATCCGCCATGCGTGGTATATTTTTGCGCTTCATCGGGATGTGGAATTGTACGCTATGCAGCTTATGCGCCTTGCCGTTATAAAAAAGCATGTTTTCGGTCGCTGCGGAGGTGTCGCCGAAACCGTAGCCGATGTTCCAGCCAAACGGAACGCCGTCCACCAGACCGGAAGCCTTTGCCCCAGTACCAGGTGTTTTTGTAAGTCCAGACTCCGCGTCCCCAGTCCAGCACCGCAAAAGAAGCGCCGGGTTCGAAACGATAGGTCTTGCCGTCCAAAAATGTACCGCGCCGGCGGCAGGCATGCAGTTGATCTTTTGATTCAAATAAAAAGCGGTCTTTTTCGGCGAAAAAATTGTGTGACGATGACCATGGATTCCTGCGGCGGGTTTTCGAGGCGAATCTCACCGTCGGTCGGTTTGCCGTCGAAGAATTTGTCCATGTGGAAGGTCAGCAGACGATAATCGCCATGGTGTTCAAAGCTGATTTTGTGATGACGGCCGCCGGATTTTACATTGCCGCTCGCCGAAGAAGATGGAAAATTGCGTTTACCGAGCGTCAGGAAGGACATCGGGCTGGTGGTGTGCTCCCAGGGGATCTGAAAATCGGCAGCGAAATACTGTCCAAACCCATGTAGGAATTGTCAGCGATTGTGAGCGCGACAGCAAAAATCATCGCAGGTGATCAAGTAATAATCCCACTCCTTGATGCGGAGCGCGCCGCCCTTGATGGCGCTGCGACTGTACTGCGGAAGGAGCCCTTTGCTGTAGCCGGAGGCTCAAGGAGAACGCCGCGGCTGTCGAGCAGCGGACGGACGGTTGTGATTTCATCTTTGCATGGTGGTACCTCCTTATGCGAATTATACGAAACGCGGATAGGCGAAAAAAATCGCGCGAAGATATTTTCTAAGATAAAGATAACAAATTTATGAGATTTTCGCAAGGATTTATGGTATCATAACATTAGAAATCAATTTTAGAGGAGATATGAAGATAGGCTGCCGAGAGAAAGAGATGGAAATATGCGGAAGGCTTTAGGACAGGAGTCTTGATGAAAGGGGAAAATGGGCGAATATTATAGGTGGGTAAACGTAGATAAAAAAAGAATACCTCTGCCCAAGCGAGTTTGACTTTGGGAATAAGCGGCATGAATCATTGGTCAGAAACAATGAATTTCTCCGCGCACTTCGAATTTGCTTTCAAAAAGAGTGGGCAGGAGACCATGTTTTTGGATGGGCGATGAAAAAAGGATTCCACAAGATGCTGATAATGTGACGTGAGAACTTTATATGATCATACGGTGCAAGCTGGATACCCCGGAGGCCTCGGACACGATATACGAAGCCTATAAGAATATTTCCGGCCTTTTTCAAAGCCGCGGAACCGGAAGTCCGTTGGGGAAATAGAACAATATCTTGAGGATTTAAAGGATCCGGAGGTTAAGGCGTATAATGAGTACGGTATTGATATAAAAAATCCATTTGATGGGCTGTTCTTGCGTGAAGGACGGAATTTTTTGTATACAGTAAATCATACAAAAAAGACCTGCTACTCCTTCGAAGCAACAAGATTTTGTACCAATCCAATGAAGAAAGTGATTTTGTAGATCCGCTTCCCATTCTGCTGAGCTATGGCAATCACGCTGACATCGGTATGTGGGTAGGTGACATCATAGGAGTTTCCGATGAAATGCCGGAAGGATATCACCTTTTGGGAAGTATAAAACTTGACTGGTGATTGTGGTGGCTTTTTAAACGCGAGGCAGGCAGAGCCGCGCACGTGGAAGCTGGTAAGATTTGAGTGAAAAAAGCAAGGCATAAAGTGCAGGCGCGGGCTCATAATAGAGGTATGAGTTTGAGGGTTTGAAATCGTGCACGCGGACAATTCTATATGGGTAGAAATCGCGGTATTCGTGCTGGGAGGCGGTGCTTACGGACTGATGGAGATTTTGTTCCGCGGACACACGCACTGGACGATGCTGGTGACAGGCGGCGCCTGCGCGCTGACGTTATTTTATCTGCGGGAGTGGCTCGCTCGCGCGCCGCTTCGGTCAGCGCGCTGGCGGGCGCGGTCATCATACGGTCTACGAACTGGCGGTCGGCCTGCTGGTCAATGTGAAGTTCGGCTGGCATGTCTGGGACTATTCCGCGGCCTGGCAATGTGCTGGGGCAGATCTGCCCGACGTTTACCGCGATCTGGTTCGTGGTCTGCTTTTTGTTCCTGTCGGGGGGGTGCGGCGCTGATGCATGCGGTTTAAGCACCGGATACGGCAAAAGGGCAGGATGCCACGAAGCATAAATGAAAAATAAATAAAGCAATAGGAGAAAATATGCGTTACAATTATCAAAAAATTACAAAACGGCGACGATATCCGCGGGATCGCAATGGAGGGTGTCGCAGGAGACTGTGAACCTCGGCGCGGAGGAAACGACGCGACTGACGAAGGGCTTTGTGCTTTGGCTCAGTGAAAAGCTGCAAAAGCGCCGCAGGACTTGACGATATCGGTGGGGCATGACAGCAGGCTCAGCGCGGAAAGCCTCAAATCGGCGATTCTTATGGCACTGCAGGAAATCGGCGCGACGGTCTATGACTGCGGTCTGGCGTCCACACCGGCAATGTTTATGTCTACTATTTTTGAAGATTACCGCTGTGACGGCGCGATCATGATCACCGCCAGTCACCTGCCGTTCAATCGCAACGGCTTCAAATATTTTGACCGGGACGGAGGACTCAACAAGGAGGACATCAGTCATATCATCGACTGCGCGCAGTGTGAGAATCTGGACGATCATTTTGACAGACTCGACTGCGCGGAGAATGGGAGTGACGCAGTCACAGGAAACGACGGCTGTGACAAGTCCGCACCTGAAGCCGGAAGCAAAACCGGCAGCGTACATAAAAAGACCTGATCGCAAGCTATGCCGCGCATCTGCGGGAGAAGATCATTGCGGAGGTCGCTCGTCCGGATGTGCCGGACAAGCCGCTTGCCGGTCTGAAAATCGTCGTTGACGCGGGGAACGGCGCGGGCGGGTTCTACGCGGGCAGATTCTGGCGCCGCTGGGCGCGGATGTATCGGCGAGTCAGTTTTTGGAGCCGGACGGGCATTTTCCGAATCACCAGCCGAATCCGGAGAACAAAGGAAGCGATGCAGTCCATCAGCCGCCGCGTTGTGGAAAGCGGCGCGGACTTCGGGTTAATTTTGATACTGACGTTGACAGGTCATCTGCGGTCGATAAAAATGGCAGGGGAAATCAGCCGTAACGCCATCGTTGCCATGGCGGCCGCGCTGATCGCGGTCGAGCATCCGGGTACGACAGTGGTGACCGACAGCATTACCAGTGACGAATTGACGGTATATCTGGAGGATTGCCTCGGACTCAAGCATCTGCGGTTCAAACGCGGCTACAAAAAACGTCATCAACAAGTCGATTGCGCTGAACAAGGAGGGTATCAACAGCCAGCTGGCGATTGAAACCTCGGGACACGCGGCATATAAAGAAAACTACTTCCTGGATGACGGCGCGTATCTGGCGACCAAAATCGTCATCAAGGCGGCGCAGCTGGCGCAAAAGGGGTCGGTATCGACGTTCTGCTGGCATCGCTTGCGGAACCGAAAGAAGCGCTGGAGGTGCGGTTCCCGATCAGCGGCGAAGATTTTGCGGCATACGGCGAACAGGTGCTTGCAGACCTCAAGACCTGGGCCTCGGCACCGGGCAGGCGGCGCGTGGTTTTCTCTGGTGGGCCGAATTACGAGGCGTGCGCCTCAATGTCCGTAACGCGGACACAACCGGCTGGTGCCTGCTTTGCGCAAATCATTGCATGACCCGATCATGCCGCTGAATGTAGAAGTCAGCCAAAGGCAGCTGCGAAAATATTTTGAACGAAATCAAAGATTTTTTGCGCAAGTATACGCAGATTGTGGTAAAATAAAAGATACCGCAGGCTTATACCGGGAGTGGGAAGGAGCGAGGCAAATGGTGACAAACTGTATACACTCGAAGAAATTCGCGAAAAAGTGAAGCCGATCGCAGCGGCCTATGGTGTCGAACGCGTTTATTTGTTCGGCTCCTACGCTCGAGGTGAAGCTACGGCAGAGTCTGATTTGGACTTTCGCATAGACAAAGGTAAAGTTAAAGGCTTTGCGTTTGGCGGACTGATTAATGCACTTTGGATGCATTTGGTAAAAATGTTGATGTGGTCACGACAGCAAGTTTAGATCGAGTTTTTGCAGGAGATTGCGGGCGAGGAGGTACTCTTATATGCCTAAGTGTTCACGTGACAGCAGCATACTGCAGCACATGTTGGATTACTGTTTGGAAATTGACAGGACACTGCAAGAAATCTCGAATGAGAGAGAAAAATTTGATGCAAGCAGTACCCATCGAAATGCATTGGCTCTTTGCGTTCTTCAAATTGGTGATGGTAGGGATATTATCGGATGATTTTTAAGACCGCATATCCGGAAATGCCTTGGAAAGATATCAAGCAGATGCGCAATATTGTTGCACATAAATATGGGTCTTTCGATTTTGATGTTTTATGGGAGGTTGTCGAGTGAGGATATTCCGGAACTGAGCGCTTTCTGTGAAAATCATTTAAGATAGAAGAAAATTATAACTAGACAGAGTAGGGACGGCGCGTTAAGTGCCGGCGGATGAAAGTTGCCGCCGGACGAAAGCAAGCTTCTTTGCGGTGCCGTACCCGCATCCGCTGCTTTGCAATCAGAGACAAAAGGCTCTCCTTTTGCGGCGACTGTCGCAAGGATGGATTTTGTGCGCCGCGCCACGCGATTGACGTGTGGGATAGGCTTGCATAGAGTTCGAAAAAAAGGAGGTTTTTTATGAAAAATTAGACTTGAAGGCTATGGTTACTTGTCTTGCGCTGATTCTTTGCGGCGATCGTACTATCGCGGTTTTTGTCCATCAATGCGTGGAATCTCAAAAATCGGTTTACGTTTGTGCCGGTATTTATCGCAGCCTATCTTTACGGACCGATCGGCGGCGCGGTGGTCGGCGGGATTGCCGACTTCATCGGTGCAATCCTGTTCCCGATCGGCGCCTACTTCCCGGGCTTTACGCTGACCTGTGTGATCACCGGCGCGGTGTACGGTCTCTTCTTTGCACAGGAAGCGAACACCAGCGCGTATCTTGATCGCAATCGCAATCGTCGCAGCTTGGCTGCGGGCTTCTGGTAAACACCTACTGGATCTCCGTCCTGTACGGCTCACCGTTTACGGTCTTTGCTGGTGACGCGCAGTGTGCAGTGTTTGATCATGATTCCGGTCGAGTTTATCGTCATCGGTGCGATGAGCCGCCTGCTCGCGCGGCATAAGGCGAGCCTTACGGCGTAGAAGGACCTGCGGTATGATAGTGCATTTCCGCCATAAGGGCAGGATAGAAAACAAAAGAAAATCAAATCCATGAGGTGACGGGATGCAGGAATTGATTCAGAGCTTGGAGATTGACTGGAGTGAGATTGATGCGCGGGATTATCTGCGCAGCATTCATGCGATACAAGCGATCGAGAGACTGGGTTCCATAGTCCGGTCACCTTTTTTCCGGTGAAAACGGCAGCGGCAAGTCAACAGCTGCTGGAGGCCATCGCGATTGCCCAGGGTTTAACCCGGAGGGTGGAACGAAGAACTATTCTTTTTCTACTTATGATTCTCATTCCGGGCTTGCGGAGGCACTGCGGCTTGTACGCGGTGCGCGGCGTGCCAAATGGGGATATTTTGCGAGCAGAAAGTTTTTACAATGTGGCAACACAGGAAGAAAACTATGCAGAATTGCAGTGCCTGTCAGCGGGCTATCACCGAAAATCGCATGGCGAGAGTTTTTAACTGGCACAGCAGGAGTTCCGCCCGCAAGGGCTGTATCTGTTAGATGAGCCGGAGACTTTCCCCGCGGCGGCAGATGAGCCTGCTGGTGGAGATCGTGCGCTGTGCGGCACAGGGCTCTCAGTTTATCATTGCGTCCCATTCGCCAATTTTACTGGCGATGCCGGAGGCTGAAATCCTGTGTTTTGATGCAAACGGCATCCGTCCTTGCGCGTATGAAGAAACAGAAAGCTATCGGATCACAAAGCTGTTTCTCGACGACCGCAAGCGGATCCTGCATCATTTACTTGCGCAGATAGAGTAAGATGAAACCCGTATTTGCGCTATACACCGGATTGCGCCGCAAGCTTCGCAAACAGCTAGCTCAAAATGCGACCGGACACAGGTGGCGTAGGAAAACCCCATGCTTTCGTAAAGCCGCGGCGCAGAAAGCGACCGATGATGCGAGGAGAGGGCGGGGGTGATTACAACGCCGGCTTGATCGCGTTACATAAAAACGTGCAAATACACATAAAATAGGAATGGATATTGAAATTCAACCTGCCCCGTGATAGAATAAAATTACTAAAAAGTGTGCAGAAACACAGAAATAGGGAGTGCAACGATGGAAATTAAAAGAGACGCTTACCTACAGCAGCTGACCCTGCGAAAAGATAACGGCATGATTAAGGTAATTACCGGCATTCGTAGATGCGGCAAATCCTTTTGCTGTTTACCATCTTCAAGAGATACTTACTGGAGAACGGCGTTGATGCCGACCATATCATCGAGATTGCATTGGACGGTATAGAGAATGAGGAATTAAGAGATCCCAAGATATGTTTCAAGTATATCAAAGGATGCTGTGAAAGACGATGGGAAGTATTATCTGCTCTTGGATGAAGTTCAGTTCATGCCCCGATTTGAGGAAGTTCTGAACAGCTTGCTCCGCATGAGCAACATTGATGTGTATGTCACCGGAAGTAACTCGAAGTTCCTATCCAGCGATATTGTGACCGAGTTTCGTGGTAGAGGTGATGAAATCAGAATCTATCCCCTCTCCTTTGCAGAGTTTTATTCTGTTTATAATGGAGATTATGACGATGCCTGGGATGACTACATGACTTATGGAGGACTGCCGCAGGTCGTAGGTTTCAGAGCGAACGACAGAAAGCAGACTATCTAAAAACATCTTTTGCTAATGTATATCTGAAGGACGTAATAGAGCGAAACAAGATTCAGAATGTGGATGAAATTGGCATTCTAGTCGATGTGCTTGCATCTGCAATCGGCGCACCGACTAACCCATCAAAGATTGCAAACACTTTCACCAGTGAACGCCAGATGAGTTATACCAAAAAACGATTTCCAATCATATCGACTATTTGGCAGATGCCTTTTTGATTTCCAAGGCAAACCGTTACGACATTAAGGGACGAAAATATATTGGTGCAAATCTGAAATACTACTTTACTGATCCAGGCCTGAGAAATGCCCGTTTGAATTTCAGACAGCAGGAACCTACTCATATCATGGAGAACATCGTTTATAACGAGCTACTGATTCGTGGCTACAATGTTGATGTGGGTGTCGTGCAGATTTTTGATAAAGATAAAGAGGGCAAACGCAGTGAAGACCAGGGAACCGGGGCTTATGCCAAGATGTTTAAGGTGCGGCCTCGTGTAACCAAGGCGGGTCGCTATTATGTGGACGAGGGAGAGGATCAGAAGGGTTTCAAGGTACCGCTTCCTAAGACAACCTATAAGTATACTTATGTGCCTGATGTATCCACACATGGAGACGGAGAATATCCTGCAAGCATGCACCAACGAATATGGCTTGGCAGTCGTAGGGAACGGTTTCCGCAAGTCCTTCCGGAGGCCTATGAGGCGCGGACCCTTTCAAAGAGACCGGGACAGGTCTCAGAGAAGCAATTTTGCCGGGGGCTGATCGCGTGTCAGGCGAAGACCGCGAAGGGTGCTGTCAACAAGTTGGCTGCACTGTTGGACAAATATGGCTCTGAAGAGGGCAATATTTTTTGTTCTTTACCGATCAGAAGGAAGCATGGATCTTTGAAGTTTACGGTGGGTACGACCTATGCGGCTATGAAGATGCCGACAGATAAAGTCGCTGTTTTCGGCAACAATTCATGATTGATGTGGTAGACGAAAACGATACAGAAAAACTTCGTGTTCTCTAAAACCTGTTTGAAACAATCGATAAGGTCGGCGCAGTCAAAGATGACGGAAAGTACAATCTGCTCAAGTCTATCAGCGGGCTGACTAGAGAAGAATATTCCAACATGAGAACCTGGATTGGACACAAGATTCTGGCACCGTCCAGCGTTGGCGCATACAGTGATACAGAGCTTTATCCGCTGTTCTATGCACCGGATAAGAAGGTTTCGGTTCTGGAAGTGATGGATATTTACCGTAACCGTTATGAAGGAACGGAATATGATATGATGAAAGCTGAAACGTTGGCAGACGTCCGATCGGCGTAACACGTTCTTCGGATATCCATATCATTCAAACTTTCTATGACCTTCCGGCTGACACCTGCCAGCCGCAGTGGCTGGCCATGGGTAATGCGGGAGCATTCGGTATTCATTCCGGCGTTCAGCGGCATTACGGATACACACAAATCCTACAAGATCGACAGCAACAACCAACGCAAACAATATGTACTGGGCATGCAAACGTATCTGCGGCATCGCGGGAGCAGGACAGAGAGTTCTTGAGCCAGGGTGTCAAGGATTACTGGAAAGCACAGGAGACTTCCATGTATAAGAGCACGATCAAAGACGTCAAAGCTCTGAAAAAAACTTACAAGAAGAGTAAGAAGGATGGACGATACGCAACCAAGATCGCTAAGAACTATGCCGCAAAACAGCTTGCAAATTCAATAAGTTATACAAGCAGTGCTTTTCACATCGGTTGATAATGTGAATGACAGAACCAATAATGCGAGGAAAACAGTATTTGTATGACTGCAAAATAAAAGTAATGTAATGAAAACCGGACGACAACTCACTGACAGCGGATCGGCAGAGGGCAGTCGTCCGGTCTTTTTTAAAACGGAAGATTTATAAAAGCGACTCCATGTAAATATCCGATAGTTCAAAATGCGGTGTATCACAGGTGGTATAAGTAAATCCCATGCTTTCGTAAAGGCGCAGGGCAGATGTCAACTGGTGATTCGAGGAGGGGTGAGGTTATGCTTACCTTCTTTTTTTTTGCAATTTCGACAACAGCCATCAGTGCCCTGCCGATGCCCCCGGCGTGCGTTTTCCCCCGGACACCGAGTTTCAGAGCCTCACCGGAATCGCCGTTGTTTTCAAGCATGACCATGCCGAGCACATCTTGTGCGGGATGCGCTGCAGATAAAGTATCGTTGACTGCAAGCAGGACATGACCCCGCTGTCCAGGATCTGCTCCGGGTGATTGACCATTCGACATCTAAATCCTCCTAAAATGTCGTACTGTTTGAGCCAGGCCAGAGAAATTTCCGGCAGGGTGCTTGATATGCTGCATGGTAAGGAATGATTTTCATACTTGACACCTCCATATCTAAAAGAGCTTCTCACGAAAAACAGCTTGCGCTCTGCTACAAGCAGCGTTTGATACGCGTTTTGCGTTTTGCTGTGTAAACCCTATCATAGCATACGGCGCAAGGCGCAGAGCGGCAAAGGGGGGTAAAATTTCAAAATATAAATTTGTGCGGTTTTATAAATATACACTATAAAAGCGATAAAGCGATGTTGCGATAAAAACGACAAAATGTCGTATGGTTTGACGGTGGTATCTTGGGCAAAATCTAAGCAGATCTTTGATTTTTAGAACAAAAAACTATGGCATAATTTTTCACAAAAAAATATTATAATATGAGATAAGGACATGCAGTATGCTTTATATTGCATAAAAAATACGATAAAAGTGGATATTTATAAGAAAATGGGGAGGGAAAAATGGCAGTAATCATCAATGGTCGTGACCTCACGATCAGAGCAGGTCATCAGCGTGTGCAGGCATCACGAAAAAGGTGGAGCTCGCGCCGGAGGCTGTGGAGGCTGTAAAAAAAGGCCTATATCGAAAAAAGGTGGCGGAGAAGGCTGTTGTCTACGGGCTGACCACAGGCTTCGGCAAGTTTGCGAATGTTGCGATCGATACCGAGCAGACAGCGTGCTGCAGCAGGAATTTAATTATCAGCCATACCTGCGATGGGCAAGCCGTATGAACAGAAGTACGTCAGAAGCAGCGATGCTTTTGACGAATTCTCTGGCGAGAGGAAATTCCGGCATTCGGAAACCCCAGAACCTTGCTCATATGCTGAACGCGGGTATCCGGATTGTAAGAAGGTCAATCGCGCCTCCGGCGACGTTTGCGCTTTCATGCATTGTTAGTTTAATCGGCTTAGGTGGTAGAGCATAAAGGCGAGTGGTTGAGGCAAAGGATGCGTTCGCGCAGGCAGACTTGACGCCAGTGGTGCGCGGCATCCAAAGAGGGGCTGGCGCTCAACAACGCAGATGCTGACAGTCGGTCTGAATACGCTGTACGATGATAACCTGATGAATTGCCAGATATCGCAGGCGCACTGACCGGTGAGCCGCATGCCGCATGCGCACGGCCAGCCGATGGCTCTTGCATTCGACTTCCTCGGCATTGCGCTTGCGGAATATGCAAACATTTCCGAGCGCCGCATTGAACGCCTTGTCAATCCGCAGCTCAGCGCCGGACTGCCCGCATTCCTCAGTGAGAACGGCGGCCTTAACTCCGGCTTTATGATTACCCAGTATTCGGCCGCAAGCATGGTTTCCGAAAACAAAGTTTGGGCGCATCCTGCAAGCGTTGACTCCATTCCTTCCTCTGCAAATCAGGAGGATCATGTAAGCATGGGCACCATTGCCGCACGCAAGGCGCGCATGATCCTTGACAATGCACAGAAGGTTATCGGCATTGAGCTGTTTGCCGCAAGCCAGGCTCTTTATCTGCGCGGCGATGATAAGCTCGCTCCCGCAACAAAGGCTGTTTACAACAGAATCCGCGAAAGCGTTGCACCCATTCACGACGATATCGTGATGTACGAACAGATGAACAAGTTCGATGCAATGGTAAAGGCGGAAGAGATCGTCCGCGCGGCCGAGAGCGTTTGCGGAACCCTTGAATGATTTGCGCCGGTTATCAAAAACCGACAACCGACAGCACTGACGACAGCTAAATTAAAAATACCGAAAACCGGTAAAAATTCAATCCTAACGAAGGAGGGAATATCAGTATGAAAAACGAACTTGTTGCAAAAGCAATGACAATCAAACTTGACAACACTCTTCCGGAGTATCCGAAAATGGAAGAGGGCTATCGCCGCGCACCGGACAGAGGTTTCCGCCTCACTCCCGCACAGGCTGAGCTTGCGCTGCGCAACGCACTGCGCTAACTGTTCCTCCCGAGGAAGAACTCAAAACCCGCGGCAGAATCTATGCCTATCGCTATCGTCCCGAGGGAAGGATTTACGGCAAACCCATCGATGAATACAAGGGCAAATGCATTGAAGGCAAGGCTTTTCAGGTCATGATTGACAACAACCTTGATTTCGAGATTGCGGAACTTGTTACCTACGGCGAAACAGGTCAGCCCTGCCAAAACTGGCTGCAATACCGCCTTATCAAAAAATATCTTGAAGAGCTTACCGAAAACCAGACTCTCGTTGTTGAGTCCGGTCATCCTCTCGGCCTGTTTCCTTCAAAGCCCACCGCGCCCCGCGTTATCATCACAAACGCACTGATGGTCGGCATGTTCGACAACCTTAAGGATTGGGAAATTGCGGAAGAACTCGGCGTTGCCAACTACGGACAGATGACGGCGGGCGGTTGGATCGTTCACCGCATCGTTCAACGTTCAACACAATTCTCGGCGCAGGCAGAAAATATCTCGGCGTTGCGGAACACGGTGATCTTGCGGGCAAGCTGTTTGTATCCTCCGGTCTCGGCGGCATGAGCGGTGCACAGCCCAAGGCGGCGAACATCGCAAACGCAGTCGGTGTTTTTGCGGAAGTTGACCTTTCAAGAATCAAAACACGTTATGACCAAGGCTGGGTAAACACGATTTCCGATAACCTTGACGAGGTGTTTGCGGAAGCAAAACAGTACCTTGCGGAGAAAAAATCGATTTCGATCGCATATCACGGAAATATTGTCGATTTGCTTGAATATGCCGTTGCGCATAACATCCATATCGATCTGCTTTCCGACCAGACTTCCTGCCACAATGTCTATAACGGCGGTTATTGCCCCGTCGGTCTGACCTTTGATGAGCGCACGCATATGCTGCATTCCGATCGTGACGAGTTCGAACGCCGAGTCAATGCTTCGCTGCGCCGTCATTTCGATGCAATCGTTGCCCTCACAAAGCGCGGCACGTATTTCTTCGACTACGGCAACTCCTTCATGAAAGCGGTTTACGACAGCGGCGTTCAGGAAATCTCCAAGAACGGCGTTGATGAAAAGGATGGCTTCATCTTCCCGAGTTATGTTGAGGATATTATGGGTCCGGTTCTGTTTGACTATGGCTACGGTCCCTTCCGCTGGTGCTGCCTGTCCGGCAAGCCCGAGGATCTCGACAAGACCGATGCAGCGGCAATGAGCTGCATCGATCCGACCCGCTGCTCTCAGGATCGCGATAACTATATTTGGATTCGTGATGCAAAGGCAAACAAGCTTGTTGTCGGCACACAGGCGCGCATACTCTATCAGGATGCCGAAGGCAGAACGAATATCGCGCTTAAATTCAACGAAATGGTTCGCAGCGGCGAAATCGGTCCGGTTATGATCGGACGCGACCACCACGACGTCAGCGGTACGGATTCCCCCTTCCGCGAGACTGCAAACATCAAGGACGGCAGCAATGTAATGGCGGATATGGCGGTTCAGTGCTTCGCGGGCAATGCCGCAAGGGGCATGAGCCTCTGTGCACTGCATAACGGCGGCGGTGTCGGAATCGGCACATCCATCAACGGCGGTTTCGGCCTTGTTCTGGACGGCAGCGAACGCGTGGATAATATCGCGGACCGACTGTGCGGCTTTTTGCGAGGGCATTCGAAGGGTTCTGTGCCTCGCGCAAGCCACGAACAGTCAGAGCAATCGCGCGAGGACAGAAGCCGCCGCGGCATGAAGTACAAAATTTGAAAAACATAAAAACAAGAGGAAATCGTATGGCAACCTTACTGATAAAAAATATCGGCACCTTGCAGACGCCGATCGGCAGCTTTCGCACAAAGGGCAGACAGCAGGGCGAAACCGCAAGCTGCATCAAGCGGCAATTCTCGCGGAGGACGGCATCATCAAGGCGATTACCGCGGACGGCGGCACCTGCCTTGCGCCGAAGATGAGGCGGATACGGTCATTGATGCGGAGGGCAAACCTCGTGACGCCCGGACGGTGGACGGCATACGCACATGGTGTGCTCGGCGGCTATCGACAGAATGAGATCCCGCTCAAGCTCAAGCGGGCGCGGGCTATCTGGATATCCTGCGGGCAGGCGGGCGGTATCAACGATACCGTCCAAAAAGACCCGCGCGGCAAGCTTTGAGGCTTTATACGCAAAGATCGAAGGCTTTTTGGATGAAATGCTGGAGCTGGGCGTGACGACCTGCGAGGGCTAAGAGCGGTTACGGCATTGATCTTGAAACAGAGGTCAAGCTGCTTACTCAAGGCGCTGGATCAGAATCACCCGATGGATGTGGTTTCCACGTTCATGCCTGCGCATGTCGCCAAGCAGATCCGAAAGGCAGAGAATGAGTTCATTCAGCTCTGCATCGACGAAATGATGCCGTATGTCAAAGAGCATGAATTGGCGGAGTTTATCGATATCTTTACGGAAGATTTCTGTGTTCGATGCGGCGCAGAGCCGCAGATATCTGGAGGCGGCGAGAGATCTGGGATTTCGGGCATTCACGCGGACGAGATCAAGCCATCGGCGGCAGCGTACTGGCGGGGTGAGATTGGCGCGACCTCGGCGGAGCAGCTGAGCGTGATCGATGATGCGATGGCATCTATGGCGCGGGGCGGCACGATTGCGATGCATGCCTGGCGACTTCGTTTTATCTGGGGAGCAACCTTCGCCGCTCGCCGGATGATCGACGAATTTGAGATTCCGGGGTGGCTATGGCGTCAGATTTCAACCGGGTTCCTGTCCATCGCTGAATTTACAATTTGTGATGAACCCTCGGCTATCTCAAATACCGGATGACGCCGAGGAGATTTTTTGACGGCAGTAACCATCAACTTCCGGGTGGCATCGGCCGCGGCGCAGACAGTGGCACGCCGGAGGCAGGTAAACAGGCGATCTGGTCATCTGGAACGCGCCGAACATGGAGATGCTCTGCTACCGCTTCGGTTCTAACATGGCTCGCGACAACAAGAAAGGAATTTTGGTATGTATGAAATTAGCAGATATGACAGTCAAAGATTATTTAGACCTTTTTTACCGGATTTGCATATGCCGGGCGGCGGTTCTGTGAGGCTGACCGCGGCGCAGGGCATCGGGCTGGTCGGTATGGTGGCAGCACTGACCATCGGCAAGGAGCGCTACCGATTTTAGCGGTGCATCGCGGCAGCGGAGGACGCGCTCTGCGAAAGCTGACGCTCGCCATCGATAAGTGATACGGAGGTTCAATCTGGTGCGTCCGCGGCAAGTCGCCATACCGAGGAACTGGAAAGCAAAGAAGGAGTAAGGCAATTGCGGACGCGACGCTCAAGGGGCAACCGAGGTTCCGTTCGAAACCTTTGACACTCTGTTTGAGGGGTTGAAAGTAATGTGCTGGTCGGCAAGTCGAACCCGAATGCCGCCTCTGACCTCGGCGTGGGCAAAGACTGAATCTGCTGGCGGGCATTAAGGGCGCATGGCTGAATGTGCTGATCAATCTGCCGGGCGTCAAGGACGAAGCAGCGAAGGCGGCTTTGAAGCCGGCGCGGCGATGGTTGCGGAAGCGGAGAAGCTGGCGACAGATATTTACGAGAGCGTAAAGGCTTCGTTATAGGCCCGCGCAGGCAAAATGAGAATTTGTAGCGCGTGGAACATGACGCATCGCCCGACATGCCGGATTTCACAGATGTTCAGCGGCGCGCCACATGCCGCGCATAGCATACACATACAGCGAAAACAGGGAAATCTCACGAAAAGCCGTAAAGTCGGCAGGAGATGTTTTCGGGAAAAGAAAAGGAGAACGAAAATGGCACAGATTATTGAAAGCATTCGAATATTTCTGAGGGCAGGAGACAGGACGTGATCGAAGCCTGCGTGGATCAGATCCGCACGACGCCGGGTCGCATTGCTGAACTATTCTTCCGACCCGAATCACAAACGGACGGTCATTGGTGACGCGAAGGGCGTGGAAGAAGCGAGTGGGAGCTGGCAAAAAAAGCGGTCGAACTGATCGACTTTGACCAAGCATACCGGAGCATCCGCGTATGGGCTGTGGATGTAATGCCGTTTGTTCCGGTGAAGCACGCAACGAGGAATATATCGCGTTGTCCCAGATCGTCGGCAAGCGCATCGCAGAGTGAGGCGGACCTGCCGGGTGTTCCTGTATGAAGTGTCCGCGACCCGTCCGGAGAGAAAGAATCTGGCGACAATCCGCAAAGGACAGTTCGAGGAGCATGGCCGAAAAAAGTACAGCAGGAGGAATGGGAACCGGACTTCGGCGGCAGACGGATCCACCCGACAGGCGGTGTGGTCGCGGTCGGCGCGAGACCGCCGTGAAGGATTTGCTTCAACCTCAATCTCAATACTAGATGTACAGATTGCCAAGAATATCGCGAAGACATTCGTGAAAAGGACGGAGGCTTAAGATGCGTCAAAGCGATGGGCTTCATGCTGAGGATCGCGCATCGCGCAGGTTTCATCAATATGACGGACTATCATGTGCCATTTCGCTGATACTACGTGACAAGTACGGTCAAGGCAGAAGCCAGAAGATGCGGCGATGAGTCATCGGCACCGGGTCGTCGGTCTGCCCGATGAAGCGCATGGACTGCAGGTCGAATGTACCAAAGTGAGTTTTGATTTGACCTTGATATTTTAATATATAATAGGGTGTCACTGCTCGCGGGCAGCACTATCTTCTTATTAAGGCAGCAAATGGGCATCAGATTTTCCAATTCCTTTTCCTAACCGATGAAATCGCGGATATCGTCAGAGAGCGAATCTTAAAGGGAATATGAAATCGGTGAAAAATCAAAGAAAACCAAATCGCGACGGAACTTCGTGTCAGCCGCACGCCGATCAGAGGCTTTTTAAGCTTTGGAAAACGAGGACTGATTGACTACATACCGAATCGCGGCTGCTTTGCCAAGGGATTTACCAAGCAGGACGTCGAGGATATTTACGCGGTCAGAGAAGCGCTGGAGGAGATGGTTGTTCGGTGGGCAGTCGCGCGAATTACCGAGGATGAAATCAAAGGAGATGGAAGAGCAGTGCGCGATTTGATGGAGTTTTATACGCGCAAAGAAGGATAAAAAAAGGTCATGGAGATGAATACCTCCTTCCACGAAGTGATTTACGCGTCTGCGAAAAGCCGCTTTTTGGCACAGGTCTTTGCGCTCCTACAAGGACTATATTGACAAGACGCGCAAAATCGATTTTTACGAGCAAGCCTATTTAGAGGCAATCTTAAAAGGAGCATCGCGCGATTTTGGAAGGAATTCGCGAAAAGAATCAGGAAAAAAAGCGGTAGCGGCGATGGCAAGACATCTGGAATGCTCACAGGCCAGGGCCGAGGCTGTTTGGAATTTGAAATAAAACTATCGCAATCCACTGGCTTTGGACGGTAGGTAGTTCGCATAGCGGTTTGAAACGCGAGCGGACGGCAAAACTCGCGCACCACGGCTAAAAGCGGGTTTATCTGGAGTTTATCTATGGAAATCAAAAACAATCGACGTGCAAACGGGCAGCGCGAATGGATCGTGGTCTTTGCTTCTGCTCGCGGTGTTTCTTTCCTTGTATCAAAACCTTGCGAATTTTGTATGGGTGGCAGGCGAAAGCGGTCTACGAAAATGCCGAAAAAGAGCATATCTGATACCGGTATCGCGCGACGAGACTGAAGCGAAACGGAAAGGATACCGCCAGCGATAGATTTTGAGGCATTGCAGGCGGTGAACAAAGATGTGATCGGGTGGATTTTCATTGAGGGTACAGAGGTGGATATCCCATGCATACTTTTGGGCGCGAACAATCAACAGTATCTCTTTCAGTCCTACGAAAAAAAATATACGGTCGCGGGCAGTATCTTTTTGGATTACCGCTGCGGCGCGGATTTTGAAGACGTGCGAACGGTCATATACGGACACAATATGAAGAATGGCATGATGTTCGGCAAACTGGATCGATATCAAAGGCCGATTATCTCGCGGAGCATCCGTATGTTTATATTCTTTTGGCAGAGGAGAGGATGGAAGAAGTATCGCGTGCTCGACTGCGGACAGGCGGCGATTGACGGGGAAACCCATGATTTGCCCCGCAGTACGGAAGATACAGACGCGGACAGACTTCTGACCCTCGACTTGCACCAACGACAGCCGCGACGATGTACGCTTTGTGGTAAACTGCGTGCTGGAGGAGGTCGGGACGCAGAATCTGGATCATTAAAATGTGCGAAAACTGGTGCGCGAACAGAAGATACATGTTCGCGCACCGGTTTTTTTTTGATGATGTCGGAAATATCGTGCAGTGATATTTGCGGAATAATGACGAAACATCTTGAGAAGCAGCGTTCATTCATGAGTGACATGTGTCCACAGAAATCAGTATTTCGTTATGCGCATCTTTTGCTCCGGATCCCGCGGAACCTGTCAAAATCAAATTGACAGATGCGTTGAAAATGTTTATAATAAAGACAAAATGAGAATGTCAGTAGAATAAGTCAGGAGAATGAGATGGAAAATATGATGAGCCTTGAAGAAGCCGTCAGAAGAATTGAAGAATTAGAAAAAAGAAAATGCGCGACTTCGCGTACAATTGAATATTACCAAAGTCGAAAAACGAGTGGAAGAAAAAACATAATGCGAAATGGATGGAAATTTACAATGACTTTATCGTGTGCTATGAAACAGGCATGACCATGCTGGAGATCGCGAAACGAAATGGAGTCAGCGAGAGAACCATTTACAGATATAAGGAAGAATACGAAAAAATGAAGGGCAGCGGAGAGTAGAGCATTTTTGTTTTCATAAAAATGGTCGTGAGTGTTCGAATCGGTTTTATCGTAAACATCAAACGGCGTTTCGTTTGCGGCAAAAAAAAGCAGGAAGGAAACTATATGAAAGAAGAGAAGAAAGAAGGAATTACAGTTATTGATGTTACAGAAGAAGAATATGAAGGATCGGCTTTATGAATTCAGAGGAAGAAAAGTTATGCTCGATACAGATCTGGCAGAAATCTATGGATGACGAGATCTAAGAATTTAAACGGCGGTTAATCATAACATTACAAAATTCGAGGGTGATGATTTTTATGTTTGAGTTGACTGCGGAAGAGGTTGAAAAGCTTTCAGGTGCAAAATTTCACCTTGAAAGCAAGGAGAGGTTCAATATAAAGTATAAGCCGTATGTGTTTACAGAACAGGGTGTTTACATGCTTATGACCGTTTTACATGGAGACCTTGCGATTAAGCAAAGTCGCGCGCTTGTGAAGACTTTCAAAGAAAATGAAAGACTATATTTTAGAAAATCGCGATCTGATTGGTCAGCGAGAAATGCTTCAGTTAAGTATGGAGACGGCCAGTAACTAATAAAAAGGTGAGCATGGAAAAATACCTGCTGTAGTTTCAACGATTTTAGACAATGGACAGTTCGCGAAGTCGGAAGGCGCGATTTCATCTGGCGGATAAAGAACAATTTGACAGATTGAAAAAATATTTTAAAATAGGAAGCATAAGAAATGGCCGTCAGAAGGCGGCGAGAAGATTACCATGAAGGTAGTGCGAGAATAAGCGCTGTTTTTTGTGGTTTTTGTTTTTGAAGGGGGCGACCTTTCATCGTCTGAAGCGGAAACGAAGATAACAGACAGATTGCAGAATGGAGGCCAAAGGGATGACATTACAGGATTTTTGAAAAAAATCCGAAAAGCGGCGATCGCGTTTTCAGGCGGGGTGGATTTCGTCCTACCTCTTTGCATGAAGGAATGCGTTTCGGGAAAGACGTCCAAGGCATATTGTGAAAAGCCAGTTTCAGCCGGAATTTGAGCTTGCGGACGCGAAACGATCTGGCAACAGAGCTGGCGCGCGAACATGCAGATCATCGAGGTGGATGTATTGCAGCAGGAGGCTGTGATCCAAAACCCACCGAACCGCTGTTACTATTGCAAGCAGGCAATCTTCGGGACAATTCTTGCGGCGACACGGCGACGGACGGTTATACGGTGATCCTGGACGGTACGAACGCGTCGGATGACGCAAACGATCGACCGGGCATGCAGGCCCTCGCGGAGTCGCGCGTGCTGTCACCGCTGCGCCTTTGCGGGTTGACAAAGGATGAGATCCGAAAAAAAAATCGCGGGAGGCAGGGCTGTTTACCTGGGAGAAGCCCGCCTATGCCTGCCTCGCGACGCGGATTCCGAGCGGCATGCAGATCACCGGAGAGCTTTTGACCCGGTAGAGGGCGCCGAAGGCGCGCTGTTTGCGATGGTTTTACGGACTTTCGGGTGCGCGTGCGGGGAGGGCGGCGCGCTGCTGGCGCAGTTCCATCGCGCACAGATGGAAGAAGCACGCGCACGCCGCGCGGAGATTACGGAGAAGCTGAAACCATGGTTTCCGGTGTTATTGCCGGATTGGGAGGTACGTTGATGGAACAGTATGAATTAAAAGATGCTCACGCATGTCGCGGACGGGAGCGTGAGCGTGGAAGAAGCGGTGCGCAGGCTCAAATGCGCGCCGTTTGAGGAGATCGGTATTGCCTCGTTGGACGCGCACCGCGCGGATCCGGCAGGGCGCATCAGAGATTATCTACGGCGCGGGCAAAACCGCGGCACAGATCGTCAAGATCGCGGAGACCTTGCGAAGCGGCGGACAGCAGACGATCCTCATCACGCGTGTGGATGCGGAGAAGGCTGAGGCAGTACGGGAAGCACTGGCGGCAGACGTACCAAAAATTGTTCACTTATTTTGCGGAAGGACGCATCGGTCTAGTCGGCAAGAAAGCCGCGCCGCGGCGTGAGGGATATTCTGGTGGCGACGGGCGGAACCAGTGATATTCCGGTCGCCGAGGGCACTCGACCGCGGAGATTCTCGGCAATCATGTACGCCGCGTCTATGACGTCGGGGTTGCAGGTGCGCATTAACGCATTTAGATGACATCATGGGCGCTCGCGTCATCATCGCGATCGCGGCATGGAGGGTGCGCGCGTCGGTCATCAGCGGTCTGGACTGACGCGCCGGTCATCGCGGTACCGACCAGTGTCGGCTGCGGCACCGCGCTCGGCGGTGCGACGGCACTGCTTTCGATGCTCAATTCCTGCGCCAGCGGGGTGAGCGTGGTGAACATCGACAATGGATTCGGCGCCGGTTATCTGGCCGGACAGATCAACAATATGGAGGGTTAGGACGGATGAAAACTTTATATCAGATATGCGATGGGGGCGGCGGCGATATGCTGACCGCGGGCCTCCTGGAACTGATGCCGGATAAGGAAGCCGCGCTTGCCAAGCTGGAATGCCATGGGAATCCCGGTGTGGTTTTTGAAGCAGAGCCGAGCGCAAAAGTGCGGCATCACCGGCACGCATATGCGGGTGTTGATTCATGGCGAGGAGGAAGGCGCTGTGCCATGTGGGCATACGCGAGCATCACCATGACCATGCGCATGAGCACCACCACGAACATGAACATCACGCGCATGCACATGCGCATGAGCATGTGCAGGAAGACGCGCATTGCCATGACAGCGACGCGCACGACCACGCACACCATCACGAGCATGATGCGCATCACCATGCGCATCATGGCATGGAGATCCGCAGGCTGATCGCGGAGCTTGCGGTTTCAGAGACGGTAAAAGAAAAAAGTGCTTGCGGTCTATCAGAGCATCGCGGAGGCGGAGTCCAGGTATGGCGCGAAGTCGATCAGATCATTTCCATGAGGTTGGCTCCATGGACGCGGTAGCGGACGTGACAGCGGTCTGTCTGCTGATGGAGCTGCTGGCGCCGGAGCAGGTCATCGTTTCCCGATTCATGTCGGCGCTGAACCGTAATTGCGCGCGCATGGCAGACTGCGATTCCGGCGCCTGCCACAGCTTTGATTCTTGAAGGATACCGATCTACGGCGGCGCGGCGATGCAGGAGAGCTTTGCACGCGACCGGAGCGGTCTGCTCAAGACGTTTGTGGACAGCTTCCGGTCCGATGCCGCCGATGACGGTGGCGAAAACCGTTACGGCATGGGTACAAAGGATTTCGAACAGGCAAATTGTTTGCGGGCGATGCTGGGAGAGTCTTTTACGATGAACGGTACCGCCAGCAAAATGCAGACAGGACAGGATGCGGAAGGTGAAAACACAGGTAGCCGCGCGGCAGGCAAGGATACAGAGACTGAGAACCGGCAGGGCGTGAGGGCAGGATTACGGGAAATCTCCTGCAATCTGGATGACATGACCGGAGAAGATATCGCTTTCGCGGCGGGCGTATCCTGCAAGCAGGCGCGCTGGACGTGTTCACCGAGTCGATCTATATGAAAAAAAAAGGTCGCCCGGCGGTCAAGCTGACGGTGCTTGCGAGACCGGAGGACGAGGAACGCTCGCCGGAGAGATTTTCCGCCATACGAGCACGATTGGTGTGCGGATACATACGGACGAACGCTATGAGCTTGCGCGGCACAGCGAACAGCGAAAAACACCGCTCGGCACGATAGAGGTCAAAATTTCCGAGGGCTTTGGCGTGCGTAAAAAAAAAAAATCGAGTTTGGTATCCTTGAAACAAATCGCGAGACGAGCGGTAAGCGTCTTGCGGAGGTGCGAGCGGCGCTTGCTGGCGAGAACATATAGCTTATGCGAGGAAAGATCCATTCATGCAGGCGAAGAAAAGAAAACAGAGAAAGAAAAAGAAATCGAAAGGGAGCGGAACATGCGGCGGCAACGAGCATCAAAACTGCATATGTATGGCGAAAAGCGCTGGAAATGCTGTTGATGCTATTCTTTTCGGTAGTCGTCTTTGTCCTGGCGCGCTCGCGCCGGGCGATCCATTGCGTGCCTATTACGGAGACGGACTGGAACAGCTGAGTCAGGCGCGAAGAGGAGGCGGCGCGTGAAAGACTCGGGCTCAACGATTCCCTGGCAGTGCAGTATCTGCGCTGGGCAGAGCACGCGCCGCAAGGAGACTGGGAATCTCGTTCCAATGGCGACCGGTGACAGCAGTTATCGGAAAGATGTGGCAGAATACGTTGTCGCGCTGGGGGGATTTCCTTCGCGCTGACCTTTGGCTGGCCGGTGTAATCGGAAAATTTTGCGCGTCGCATGAAGGCGGCACAGCTGACCGCGTGATCTGTAAGATTGGAACGGTGTCCGGCTGCATTCCGACATTTTTCTGGCAGCTGCTGCTGATTCTGATTTTCGCGGTGAATCTAAGGGTCCTGCCGGTCGGCGGTGCGTATGATTACGGGGAGAGCGGCAACGCGCTGAATCGCGCAGCCGCATCTGATCCTGCCGACTGCTGTGACGGTGCTGGAGCATCTGTGGTACTACGCGTATTTGATTCGGAATAAGCTGGCAGAGGAAGCGCGCGGGGATTATGTCTTTGCTTTGCAAAGCCAAGGTATGCCGGCGCGGAGGATCCTCGCGGCATTGCATGAAGAATATTTGCCGACGTTGGGTGGTGATGATGGCGTCGCCAGCCGCAATCCTCTGCGGCACATACATCGTGGAAACCGTATTCGCTTCATCCGGGACTCGGCAAGCTCAGCTTTGAAAAGCGCGATGTATCAGGATTACAATCTGCTGACGGCGCTCTGCCTGCTGACCGGCGCGGTGGTCTTTCTTTCAGTTTTGGCACAGGTGCTTGGAGAAGCACTGGACCCGCATGAAAGCAGAGGCGAAAGGAGGTCTTGCGGATGCGTAAGCGCACACGCCTGCCGCAGCGGACAAAAAGCGGCGCGGGACCGACCCGCATCGAGTGCGGCTGGCCGCGCGGCAGAGGGATGCTCGAAAACAGCCGCGCCGCAGAAATTCCCACGTGCGGCGCTTGTGCTCCTCTTTGCTGATTGTGGCAGGCCGCTTCCTGCTGCAACATAGCTCCACCGTATGAGTTTCCGTCATGGACGGAGGCGATCAGCTTGGGCGCCTTTGCCTGGCGCACCCGCTGGGAACGACAGTTTGGGGCGTGACCTTTGGCGATGCTCTGTACGGCGGCAGGCTTCTATATCGGTCTGCTCAGCGCGCTGCCTGTCGAGCCTGTGCGCGCTCGTTTACCCGATCAGCGGACTGGCGCCGGGCGCGCTGGATGCGCTTGCTGATGCGCTTCTGCGAGCTTCTGAATGCCTACCGACGCTGATTCTGGTGCTGTTCCTGCAGGCAGTCTGGGGAAGCCGACACCAACCTCGATCGCGGTGGTTCTCGCGCTGACCGTGGATGACCTTTGGCGAAGCTGGTACGCGGCGAGGTGCGCCGCATCAGAAAAGCGACATATCTTGTCGGGCAAAAAATCATGGGCGCGGATTTTTACTTATCTTTGGCAAAAACATTTGCCGCCGAATCTGATTTCTCCGGCGATGTTCATGTAGTCAGCGACTTCGGGACAGGCGATCATCGCGGAACATCCCTGAGCTTTTGGGTTTGGGGGTACGCCGGTTTCACAGGTCTCGTGGGGGGTCTGCTGTCGTTGTCCAAGAACGCGCCGCTGTCCAATCAGTGGTGGATGATTCTCTTGCCGGGGCTTGTGCTGGTCACGACGCTGGTATGCATCACCGAGCTGGGGGAATACGCACGCGCACGCAACAAATCGCCTGCAAAGCAATCTTTGATGCTGGGCGAATGTCCTTGGCACTGCAGGGAATTTTGAAATCAAGAATAGAAAGATTGAATAGGGAGAACAAACGATGCAAACAATGCGAAAAACAGGAACGAAATATTTTCTTAGGGTTCGCCCTGCCGCTGGCAGGGCTTCTGACGGGCTGCGGCACAACGATCAGGAAAAACAGTGCGGATGGACAGCGTGTCTTTTACGGCGGCGGCAACGATTATACCGCGATCAATCCGGCGCTGTATGAGCATGGCGATCAATGCGCTGCTGTTCGCGGGGCTGACGGCGCATAACGAAAAGAACGAGGTCGTGCCGGGGCTGGCGGAGGACTGGGCTTCGACGAAAAACCTGCACCTTTTTCATAGAATGCAGGCTCACCTTCCATGACGGAGAACCGCTGACTTCGGCGGACTGAAGTTTACGCTGGAGGTAGTGCTCGACGAGCAAATGGGTCGGAGATCGTTTCAACTATACAGATATATAGCGGAGATCCGCTCGCCCGGACGCGCTGACGGTCGAGATACGCCTCACGCCCGAACGCGGCGTTTCGGATTATATGACGATCGGGATCCTGCCGGAGCATTTACTCGCGGGCAAGGATCTAACGACCTGCGCGTTCAATCAAAACTGGTCGGCGCAGGACCTTATCGTCTGAAGGACTGGGATATGGGGCAGCATTACCATGGAACGCTTTGACAATTATTACGGCGGGCGGCCTTGGGATCGAGCAGGTGGGGATCTTTGTGATCGTGCCGACAGCGACGCGCGGGCGATGCAACTGGAAGCCGGGAAAATCGACATGGCGCAGATCACAAAAGAGTGCCGCGCGCCTTTGCGGACAGCGAGGAGATTCGCGTGTACCGGATGGAAACGGCGGACTATCGCGCGATTGCCTTCATAATTTTGCTAATCCGTATTTTGAACGGCATCCGGAGCTGAATATCCTGAGCTACGCGATCGACCGCGAGGCAATAAATGGCGTGCCTTGCTCGGGCAGGGGGAGGTGGCATTTTCGCCGCTGCAAAAGAGCGCGTACAACAATGCGGATATCGAGCATTTTACCTGACCCGGAGAAAGCAGAGCGTTTGCTGTCGAGCGGGCTGTCTAAGGGAGCTGACGGCTATTATGAAAAAGACGGCGAGCGTTTGAACTTTACGATTGCAGCGATGGCAGACGATCAGGTGCGTGTGGATATGGCCGCGATGTGCGCCCAGCCAGCTGCAGCAGATCGGCGCGGATGTCAGCGCGGAAACGCGGCAGAGTCTGGACTGGGCCGGACAGGAGGCCTGCATCATCGGTTAGGGGCAGTCCGTTCGACCCGGATGATCATACCTACAAAGGTATTCACGACCAGAGCGGGAACAATTATACCGCTTATTCCAATGAGGCAATCGATCAGATCTTGGCAGCGGCCAGACATACAGAGGACGCGGCGGAGCGCGAAAAGCTCTATTTGGAATTTCAAGATAAGCTGACTTGGGCGCATTTGCCATACACCTTTATCGCTTATGTTGACGCGGACTACGCGATGAAAGCAAATATTCACGGCATTACCGAAGATACGGTGCTCGGACATCACGGCGTGGGCGTCTTTTGGAATATCGCGCAGTGGAGCATAGCTTAGCATATAAAATAGAAACTGAAAAGAAAAAACCGGTTAGAAAACAGGAAGCGATGAGAGAAAACAGGAGAACGACAAGAATATTTTGGAGGTGCGGGAGGCTGCAGCTGGCGTTTTGGGTGTAAACGGACGCGTGGAAGCACTGCGCGGCGTGAATCTTGCGGGTTGCGGCAGGCGAAAATCGTTGCGTTAGTCGGAGAATCCGGCTCCGGCAAGACTGCACTGTGCAGGGCGGCGCTCGGTCTGCACGCCAATCATGCGGTGATAGAGCACGGGGTATTTGGCTTGCGGGGCAAGATACCTCGAATTTGACAGAGAAGGACTGGTGCGCGCTGCGCGGCGCGTCGCATCGATGGTGTTCCAGGATCCGATGTCCGCCTTTGACCCGGTCTATCCGATCGGGCAGCAGATTGCGGAGGTGCTCCTTTTGCATCCGGCGTGTTTTACGGGCGGAATCGAAAAAAGGACCAGCTGCCGCTGCACCGCGTCTTTTGCATCCGGCAAGTCTTACAGACAGAGGATCAACGCGCGAAAGCGGACGCGTGCCGCAGGATGAAACCCAAGCAAAGCGCGTGCCGCGCGATGCCAGCGCGGACAAATTTATGTCAAGAAGCGAACTGTCCTCCTATCAAAAAGCGGTTCGGCGGCGGAGAGAAGATCGCAACTGCCGCCGAATCCGACAAATCGCGCAAACGGAAATGACGAGCCTTAGCCAAAAAGGCAGAAGGCGCGGCGCGACGCGGAGGCCGAGACAGTGGCTCTGCTTGCGAAACTGGGCTTTGATGAGCCTGCCAAGCGTGCGCGGCAGTATCCGCATGAATTCAGCGGCGGCATGCTTTGCGGCGTACCGCAATCGCGCTGGCGATGATCGCCAAACCGCGGCTTTTGATTGCGGATGAACCGACGACCGCGCTGGATATCGAAACACAGCAGGAAATCATGGCACTGCTTTGCGCGAGAGGCTGCGCGCGGCAGGACTGCAGTATGCTCTTTGTGACACATGATCTCGGACTGGCGGAGCAAATCGCGGATCGCATCGTGGTCATGAAGGACGGCCCGCATCGTGGAGGAAGGGCAGAGCGAACAGATTTTTCGTGATCCGCGGCATGCCTATACGAAGAAGCTGCTTGGCTACGCGGCCTACGGCAAAGGCTCTCGCATTATCATGGACGCATTCATGCGCTGCACAGCAGAGAAAATAACACAAAAGGAAAAAAACAAACCGCAAAGGAAGCAGACGACATGCTGCTTTCCATCCGCGGGCTTTCAAAAGCTTTCCGATTGACAAGCATACGCGCAAGCAGGTGCTTCACGATGTCAGCCTTGTGATTCATCGCGGAGAAATTGTAAGGGCTGATCGGGCCGTCCGGCATTGGCAAGTCCACGCTGGCACGCTGTATCATGGGGATCTGCGCGCCGGACAGCGGTGAAGTGATCATACGGGAAGGCGTGCGCATACAGATGATCTTTCAGGATTCCGCGGCAGCTTTCAATCCGCATATGACGATTGCGGAAATCATCGCGGAACCGCTGGTCTTTGCAGGCGAGACGGCAGCGGGCGGACAGTTGTACGGCGCTGCTGCAAAAAGCAGCGGCAGGGTGTGATGCAGCGGACAAGCATGCCGCGGAGAAGCATGCCGCGGGGCAGGTCATACGGACAGTGCGGATAATGCAGATGGGCAGAGATGTACGAGAGCTGTCGGCAAGATGAGCAGGGCTGTTCTGCGCGAAAGGTGCTTGCGGTGATGCGGCAAGCGGGAAATTGAGCCGGAGCTTGCCGAGCGTTATCCTTACGATGTTTCCGGCGAGGCGGCGGCGGCGCGCGGCCATCGCGCGCGCGCTTTGATCCACCGAACCTGACCTCATCATTTGTGACGAACCGATTTCCTCCTGGATGTCAGCCTGCAGGCCGACATCATCCACCTGCTCAAAACTGCAGGAGGAGCGAGGCCTCAGCCTCCTGCTCATCTCCCATGACCTGCCGATGGTCGAGCATATCAGCGACCGGATCGTGAAGCTGTGATTGCAAAAGCACTGCAGACAGTACGATTACGCTTGAGCCTGACTCTGATTCCTAAAGCATTTTGCTTGAACCGGAGACGCACCCGACAGCCTGCGTTGCGGTACAGTTTTATTTTTATCCATGTTTGTTCAATATTTGGGATCATGCCGCCGTGTTGTGTATGATCCCTTTTAATTTAAAGGGAACAGTGCTGATAAAATAGTCATCGTATTGGACTGCATTATCAGCTTCAAATAATCTGGCGAAACTTATCGCTACATAATCTGACGAATGACCCCATGTATAGTATGATATGACTCATCGTCGGAAAGCTAAGTCTGATTAGCAAATCCATACTAGAGTAATTCATATTTCTTTTTCGAAAAAACTCCATCCAGTGTGCGGTAATCTAAGATTTTGTGCGATAAGCTGTTACATTACCTTTCGGGGCCGACAACATAGCCAAGAAAAAGTGCTTTTAAGGATGTTCATGTGTCTGCCACAGGTGGGGTTGTTTCATGTATGCGACTAGACTGAATTTTGCCCTGTAACACACTGTACACTTTCAAGATACAAGGAGACATTACTTCTGCGACCTTTGCGGATCTCATTGCAGACCATGTTCAGAGCGCAGTTGATTTTTAACGATTTTGTTCGCGAGCGACTTCTCTTTCAAATGGAGCCGAATCAGAATTCTTTCGCTGCTAGCAAGATGTTTCCCTTTAGTACTTATTTGTGGTAGAATGTACATGATCCATGTTAAAGACTCCTTTAGTGATTGTTGGTTGCACGCATACATTCTGCCATAGGAGAAGCGCTATGATTTTGTTTCATTGTTCAGCTTGATTATATGATCAATCTGTAATAAAAACTTTACTGAATATAAAAATTTTTTACTTCGAAGCAAGGCTTATGTAAAAAGGGTTAAATCCACAGTAAAAAATCATGATTATTGCTATTTTAATTAGGAAAAACACATTATTGCAATAAGGAGGATAGTCTAAATGGATTATACAAAACAATTACTTCAGGATATCGATGCACTTGATGGGGAACGGTGGTTTCAAAAGGAAAGTGAATTCGAAGACGATTTACCACTCTACTGGGGAGAATGGGGAGTATATTCGGAATGTCTTGATTTAAGATTGCCTTATGCGTAGACCTGGCAAAGAAGGTAGAAAAGTTTGATTGGCAAGCTTCAAGATTTTTTCTTCTATTGATCCTGAAAAAAATTTAGAGCTCAGCATGATAATCTTGCTCAAATTTACAGAGATAATGGTGTCAGAGTTCATTACGTCGAAGAGCAAAGAGAAGACAGACCGAATGCAATATTTTGCAGAGACCTTTGCTTCATGACACCTGAAGGTGCAATTGTAACTCGGCCTGGTTTGGCGGCAAGAAGGGGCGAAGATATGTAGCTAAAACGTTAGCAAATCTTGGCGTACCAATTATTCATACGATTAATGGAAGTGGCCGCTTTGAAGGTGCAAATGCAATGTGGGTGGACAGACGGACATGTATTATCTCTACCGGGCGCGAACTAACCGTGAAGGCGCGGGCAGGTCGAACATAATTGCGTAAAATGGGTGTCGATAACATTATTTGGATGCAAATTCCATATGGACATGCACATATCGATGGGCTCCTTAATTTTGCAAGCGAAGATACAGCAATGATATTTGCGGCACAAGTTCCATATGATGTATGCGATGCACTGAAAAAAGAAAGGAATTAGATTGTTGGAATGTCCGTCAAGAACAGAAGCTAAATTTACGGCGGCAGTTAATTTTGTTGCTATAAAACCAGGATTAATTGTTCAGTGCGAAGGCAATCCACGTTCTAGAAGTTTTAAAAAAGCTGGTATTAAGGTCATTCCGATTGATTTCTCGGAGGTTCTTAAAGGATATGGTGCTATGCACTGTTGCACTGCATTTTTGAAAGAGAGGATAAAGGCAACGGTTTGTTGTCTCACTGCAAAAATATTTATAGTAGTAGGAGGAGAACCATGAAAACTAGAAAAATATTTACGTTGTTAATTGCGATTACTCTGGTTTTTAGGAATGATTACCAATTGCGGGAATAACGACATAAAGCGGGCGATGATGATACCCTTTATCTCAGATTGGTGTCACCGCTTCCAAAATTACGGATTGGCGACAAGTAAGTAATTTAGACAGTAATAATATAACAAATATCCAAGTCTTTGAAGGATTTTATGGTATGGATGAAGTTGGCGGTGGTTATTATGACCTGTTAGCCTAAAGATATCAAGTCAGCGACGATGGAAAAAATACACGGTGACCTTAGTTGATGCAACCTTCCAAAATGGAGAAACACTGACTGCTGAGGATGCTGTATTCAGCTACAATCTTGCAATTGCAAACCTAAATATGGATACGTGACATCTATGATTGATAAAATCGAAGCAGAAAGATCCAAAGACTGTCGTTTTGACCTTGAAAGTACCCTTATGCCGCAATCGCGCATACGTTCTTCACAATCAAAATCATAAGTCAAAAAGATATGAAGAAATTGAAGCTGCAGGAGAGACTTTCGGAACAAACCACACACAGCAGGAACCGGACCGTATTACATCACAGAGTATGATGTATCCGCAGGGTAAAACTCAGCGCCTATGAGGTATTGGCAAGGTGCTCCTGCAATTAAAGAACGTTGAATATCGCGTTATCTCTGATGATGCCGCTTTGCGGTAATTGCATTTGAAAATGGTGAAATTGATTATTTGCAAATGCACCTCTTGCAGAGTGGAGTAATATTGAAAGAGCGCAGGGAGACAGATGTGATTTGGCCAAAGCCAACGACATTACTTTCATGGAATTAACTACAAGTCAAAATCCAACAACAGCATTTTGGCAAACGACAAAGTGAGAGAAGCGATTTTTTACGCAATTAATAAGGAAAATATTGTTAAGTCGTCAACTAGTGGATTAGGAACGGTTTGCCTATGAATATATGGTTCGGAATATGTGGCCACTTCCCAAAAGCATCCGATGGAGAATTCGCAACATTTGACTACGATGCGGAAAAATGTCATCAATGCTTATTGGATGCAGGATTTACAGAAGATGAGATAACAAAGGGTATTAATGTAGAGCACGATTTTAACATATCCATCGGACAATTCACCAAAAGGAAAGCGGTTGTTATTCAATGCTCTTAAACAAAATGGCATGATTGCAAATATAGAAATCAGAAGCTGACGACATCGTGATGATCTTTATGGACAGAATTATGATTTGTGTATCTTCAGTGACAGTGGTAATTATGACTATAATAATATCAGACAACAGTTACATTCGGAATCTGTAGGTTTAGCCGTTGTAAATTACAAGGATGACAAAGGCACCTTTGATTGGAAGTACATGGAAGACCTTATTGATGAAGGTGTTTCTACGACAGAATCCCGTTGAGAGATATAAGATTTACACAAAACTTTGGGTTATGCAATGGATACAAAGACTATTTTACCATTGTATCACAGTGCTGTTGGTATTGCATGGTCAGATAGAATCAATGTAGCAAATCAATCCTACGTATTATCATCTCACAGACTTCAGCTGGAATAAGTAAATGCGATTTCATAATGAGGATGGGGTTGTTATAATTAGCCCCATCCTTGTTTCTACTAAAATATTAATGAGGAGGAGATAGAAGATGAGTAAGTATGTAATAAAAAAAGAATTTTATTTCTAATACCAACAGTAATAGGCGTTACTCTCATAATTTATTTTGTTATGAATTTAACACCAGGTAATCCGGCTAAGAGCTATTTGGGTACCGGTGTGCCTCAAGCAGATATCATGTCTTACAATCATGCAATCGGATATGATTTGCCCTTTCTTCAAAAATTCGTAAACTATTTAGTGAATATGTTTTCACGGGGATTTTGGGATTTCCTATGTGACTAAACAGCCGGTTTCCAAAGATTTGGCCAAGATATATTGTAACAATGAAATTAGCATTTACAGGAATGATTGTTTCTACTATAATTAAGAATCCCTTTGGGAATATGCGCGCAGTAAAAAGCAGTATTCGGTGACAGACACTGTTTCTTCTCTGATTTCGTTTTACTTAGCGACAGTTCCGACATTTGTATTAGGACTTGTATTATTATTTGTTTTTCTCTTAAATTGGGATGGTTACCTTCATGGAATTACCGATTGGACAGGATATATCATGCCGGTTCTTGCGATATCGATCCTATCGCTGCACAAATTTTCGATTCACAAAGTCGTCCATGTTGGATGCAATACATCAGGTATGTAAGAACAGCGCGGGCAAAGGCGCCACAGAAAAAAGTGGTAATTTGGAAACATGTATTAAAATGCGCTTCTCCCTGTTATCACCCAAATCGGAATGAACTTGGGATTGCTTCTATGTGGGGCGGTCGTTGCCGAGCAATTATTTTCTGTGCAAGG